>Ga0315915_1000471_pt1 | contig 41377 bp, 22 predicted proteins | sample MpolbnodulesMG_FD_207738 | JGI IMG/M metagenome (GOLD analysis project Ga0315915, IMG submission 207738) | Medicago polymorpha root nodule microbial communities from Los Angeles, California, United States - branched nodules | ecosystem: Host-associated > Plants > Roots > Nodule | place: USA...
GGTAAAAATCCCTATTTTCAAATCCACCAAGGGCTGAGAAGGCCAGAACCAGCTGGTAGTTGACAGAACAGTGAATTTTGCATTTCTGCTTTGTAAGAAGTATAGATTTGAGCAAGTTAGAGATGATGAGGCACGTAGGTTCATTGGGAAAAATGGAAGAACCTTATATATTAGCAAAGAGATATAATTGGAAAGGATTCTTAGAATTTTTTGTTAAAAAAAAAGGGCTATTGGATAAACAAATAGACTTGCGTCGAAGAATTTCTTTTCACTATGCAGCACATTGTGGTAGCCCAGAAATGTACAACAAAATGCTATCAAAGGTTGATCCATCAAACATGCAACATGTGTTGAGGATGCAAGATGACATGGGAAACACACCACTTCATGAAGTAGCTTTCACAGGTGAAGTTGAAATGACAAAGAGTATATTGATGAAAGAAGAGGAAACAATGTCAGAGCAGTTTCCTATACCATTGCTACAAATGAGAAACAAAGTTGGAGAAACTCCGGTTTTATAGGGCAGCTGCTCTTGGGAAGACAGATTTGATCAAGTGTTTTGTTGAAGAGTTGGGTGTGGATTTAAGGGATCATTTTCATAGAACTGTTGATAAAATGTCCATTCTTCACATTGCTGTCATTGGCCAATTCTTTGGTTTCTCTCTCTCTCTCTTACTGTCTTTTTGGAATCTTGCAATTTATTAGCAGGCAGTATGCACTCACATAATTAACAGTTTAACACTAATCTCATTACATAATCCAACAACTCCGATTTTTCATATAACAAAAAGGTACATGTATTTGACCCAAATTTAAACCCATACATATAATTTTTTTCTTATTTGAAAAATCGGAGGGAGTATCAATATGCTTTATTAATTTTTCTTATTTCTTTCACTTTGGGAAGGAAAATGAGGTTGGCTAGGTGTTGATTTTGAACACTTGCAGGCACAGCTTTATGGTTATTGAAACGCTATGGCGAACTAGCTTATCTAAAGGAAGACAATGAGTTGACAGCTCTACAATTGCTAGCAAAAATGCCTTCTGCGTAAGAGTCAAACCAAGATGGGAGCCTTCCAAAATTTCATATATCATCGTAAACCTCTGCTAACTTTATCTCTAAGTAATAAGCATATATGTACTCACAGAAACACAACATTTTTATTTGTGTCGACAAAATCAATAGAGCATTGCTATATGTTGCGATAGTAAATTTCATGACTTTTTCACGAACGGGTTCTAACTTCTAACTTGCTTTGCCTGCTGCCTAAACAAAAACCAATCAATATATCCATGCACTCAGCTTTTCTCCATGTCCTGCCATTAAATCTAAAATGAAGGTAACAAATACACCTCAAAGGATTTGGCTGTGGATATTATAGATTTATAGTCAATGGCCAACTGGGTCAAATTAAGATACATATAGTGCAACCGATGCAACCAAGTGTCTATGACGATGGTGGATCAGAGGTTCTGTGATAGAACTCACTCTACATCAAAGTGATGATGAGAGGTTTTGTGATGAAACGGCGGTGACGAACAACGAACAAGGACAAAGGAACGGCGACGACGAACGTCGACAAATGATGACTGCAAAGGAAGCAAGTCGAAGAGACTGAGGTGGTGAGTTAGAGAATTAACAACCATGATTTGTTTTGGACGAGTGATACACACATGGAACCAGGGAAGGTGAAGCAGTTGTGGTATGAGGAAGAAGAAAACAAATCAGAGAGAGAAACGGGATAATAACACAAATGTGTCAAAGAAAACAAAATTAAAATAGACAATTTGAAGGTTACACGTAATTCGGGATACTATCGAGATGTTTTTTGTCGGGAGATGTAGCCTTTTCCTTTTCTAAATCGAATGTATAAATAGATAGATACAAATGATGAGAGAAAAGCTATAGTTTGCACATATTTATGACTCAGATTTACATTTGAATTTCAAATTGACCATTAAAGCTAACTTGAAGAATACTAATATCTAACATAACTAACTAGGAGTGTATTACTCAAACACCTTGAACTTTTGTTTTTTTTTAATCAACCTTGAACTTTTGTTAATTCATCTTTCCTTGCAATGTTATACCTCATGAAAGAAATGTTGTCAAAGATCCAAGTTTAAATATGTATATTGCACTTAGGAAAACAAATTCAAGAGGAAATCAAAGAAAGAACGTAAATGGAAGAAAAAGGTGAAAAGTGAACATAAGTTTCTTCTGGAAACTAGTAAGTGGGTTCAACAATCTTCCATTTTAAAACTTCATTCTGTAAGGGAAAATGAAATGAAAATGACACAAATCCTAGTGGTTAAGTCCTCATTACTTGACCATATTGATTTTACCCGTAAGTTGAAGTTCAAAATAAATGAAAAAGGGTTTAGATTCTCACATAGCATAATGTACGAATGAATATAATTATTTTGTATCACTGCATTGCTTTAAGTCCCACATTGGAACGTCTAGTAAGAAACATAGCAAATGTGGATTATAAAAGCCAAAAAAGTTGAGTGTGAAGATGTCATAGTATTAAACGTGTTAAATATATGGTAGTTGCTCTTGTTTTACCATTGACTCGTTGTTAAAAACTACTTCGTCATATATCAAGTGACACAATTTACTTTATCACACGTACTAATGCATATTTTCTATCTTTAGTATCTATTTAAATTTATTTTTTGAGGGTTTATCCCTCTAAATTTATTGAAGTTTTAAAAAAAAAATTGGCGATAATAAATAAGGGTTATGATATTCAAGTAAGATTCCTAACCAAACAACAAAATCTTCTAAAGAGTATATTTTTTGAGATTTTTTAGTTGAAATTATGAGCAATGGGTTGTTTTGGTTATTATGCAAGTAGATCAATGATTGAGGCTCAACTCAATTACACCACCACTAAAAATGCTCTTAACTGAGCGTTTGCATTTGATAAGTTCCGATTCTACCTTGTGGGAACTAAAATCATTGTGCATAGTGCCCTTGTGGGAACAAAATTCATTGTGTATACCGATCATGCTACAATTAGGTATTTGATGACTTATCAAGAGTCATATCTATCCTTTAAAAAAATATTCATATCGATTAAATGTGAGACTTGAGTTTTTCCTAATATACTCTCTTATGCCTATCATATTGAGTTTGGTACCTGTAGTTAAATGGTGGATGGTCCGATCAATAGACTCTGATACCATATTGAAATTGAGCATAACTCATCCTTAGTAGACCGACTTGTAAGATGAGAAGTTCAACAATCAAACAAAAACCTTGTGCCCTTCTTATACTCCGGAGACTTTTGCTCTTGTTTTTTTTTTCCTTCACCACATTCATATCTCCCTTGCCTCTCATCATTGTATGTCAAGTAGTTTTCTTTTCTATTTTGTTCTTTCTGTTTGTTTCTTGATCTTCTTATTACTATTCATCATCTTTCATTGTCGTTGATCATTTTTTACATTAAGCCTTAATTTTATCGTACAATTTTATTTTGTACAATATTTTACGTTAAGCCTCAGTTTCTTAATTTTTCAATTGTGATAAAACAATTATATGTTGTAGTACATTTTTTCTGTTGAATTATTTTGTATTTTTTGTGGCTCACAATTTTTAAGAGAGCATCACTAGCTATTTCTAAGACATTATTTGTAGAAGTTGTGTTGATTTGTGCAACCTTATTAGCTTTCTTCTAAAAGAATGTCGTTATGATGAACTTTTAGTTGAACCGACGAGCCAAACCAAATTACTTAAAAACTTTATACGAGCCGAACTCGAGATAAATAAAATGTTAGTGTCGTGTTCAAACCAAGTTTCAATCTGAACCGATTCTTATCTAGTCAGCTCAGACGAGTTCGACTCGACTAATTTCTAGTCTTATTTCCTACTAATGAAGCCCTTTGAAGCGTGGAGAAAGCTTTTATTTGGTTTTTCTTAGATACCAATTCACGGAGAGAAAAATAAGAATTATGCTCTTTAGCCAGCAAAAATCACTCGCGCCCAACTGAACTTCCCAAAATACCCCTGCGTGAGTTAACTCACGCAAGTGTAATAAAAACGTGACTTAATTTTTACACATGCATGATTTAAGTCACACACAGCTAACTCACGCTAGTTTTAAATGGGTTGTGTTCTCTTTGTATTTTCTTCAGTCGATTTCATGACTGTATCTGACCGAAGATCCACTGTCCTAGTTACCATTTTGTTTGCAACTAAAACAAAAGTCAATATATAAATATCATAAGTCACTCCAATTCTCCCAAATTTAACTAGAACCAATCAAATAAAGTTAGCAATTATATACAAATACATGATTCCATAACTTTAAATTCTATTAAGTTCTTATCTCTACGCTTCGAGCATGGATAATGCAGAATAACAAATTTATGATAGACTATGATACATCATGGATCTTTGTTATAATTTGGTACCATAGTTGTTAACTTGTTATAATTTGGTAAGTGGCAAATGAAGTCTTCAGATGACTGATACCGAATACCTAGCAGTGGAGCAAGATGAGAAAATGGTTGAATATCATTGCTTTTGCCTTTGAACTTTCTCTCACGTGTTGATAAAGGTAAGGGATATTGATATTGCCTCAAAGTACTAGCGTGAGTTAACTCACGCGGGGTGTAACACCTGCGTGAGTTAACTCAAGCGGCGTGACTTAAGTCAAACATGTGTAAAACAAACGTAATTTCAAGTCACGTTAATTTTACACTTGCGTGAGTTAATTAACGCAGGGGTATTTTGGTTAGTTTGGTTGGGTGGGAGCGAAACTTGCTGAGAGAAGAGCAGAATTCAAAAAATAAACAAAGGAGAGTTAATAACCAAATATGCAATTAAGATCACCGTGAACAAGTGAAATACTCAAACAAACGAAAAAAACACTAATTGACCTCCATAGGGATATATTTTCTCCTATCAAATATCTGCACGCAAAACACACCATTTGGTGGACTACTAAAAACTATTTGAAATCAACTTGACAAATTGCGGCAAGAATAGAACCACGGTCTACAACGTAAGTTAACATCATAGTATATAATAAATTGATTGTTCTCAAATTCATTCTCAATCATTATAGCATTGTTATTTGGAAAAACTTTAGATTGCGACATGGAGAAATTCTTTCCTGGTCACATACACAAGTAAAAAGTGTTTATACACACACATAATTGAATGATATGATTAAATTCTTTTACATTTATTTTTCTCTACTTGTGTGAGTACCACCAAACAAGTCTTTTTTTTATTTATATTTGTATCCAAGCAAGTCTTTCTATGTGACACGATGAAAACATCTTTCTTCTCATGTCCTTGATGCCCATATGAACAAATGAACGAGTAAAGATACCATAAGGACGGGTCATATTTAAATATGTATACAGTATACTACCGTAAGGAAAACGAATTCAGAGGAAGTAACTCAAAGTTAAATGACAGCAAAAGGTGAAGAGTGAACATAAGTTTCTTCTTGCATCTAGCAAGTGGTTTCAACAATCTTCCATGTTAAAACCTCATTAAGTAAGGGGAAAGGAAATTATAATGACCCGAATCTTATCTTAGTGGTTTCAACAATCTTCCATGTTAAAACCTCATTAAGTAATTAAGGGGAAAGGAAATTATAATGACTCAGATTGGATTGTTTGAGAGAAGATTGTAGTTTCACTTTCTTTGTACTTCACTTTAATTAGAGTAATGCTGCTGATGTTCAGCAAAACATGGATATTACTTTAGGACTTGTATAAATTAGTTTGGATTTAGTTCCTCTTGAAACCCTCTATTTGGTTCCTCTATTTTCACGGATTCACGATTTTAGTTGCCTCGTTTGTAAATATGATCTTAGTAACTCTTTGACATTGGCAGGAAATATATATCAATTAAGAAAGGATCTATGACTTTAAAGAGGAAGCATTTTTAGTGTTCAGTATGGTGGCCAGATTGCGAGTAACCTTTTTGCAAGAAGCAGAAGTCATGTTGAACAACGAGAAGTGTGTGGATTAGGAGTAAGAAAGCTTAGTAAGATAAATAAAGTCTGTGTTCATTACAGTTCAGAAGAATATGGCATTGATGAAACGAAAGTAGATCCTGTGGCATCTGATGAAGGAACAGGCAAAGCAATTCCATTGGAAGGGAATGGTTCACCAGTATCTCCTTGGTGGCAGCAGCTTCCTAAGCGCTGGCTTATCGTATTGCTGTGTTTTACACCATTTCTTTTATACAACATGGACCGTGTGAGTATTTTATTTTGGTATTCAAAATCTAAATTACCATGTGTATGGTTGGATTGGCAACAGATCGTTCATTAGCTTCACGATGCATGTGCTCTGTAGCTTTCGCACTACCGTGATTTCTCACTGTGGTTCTGTCAAATTTACTGCTAATCCAAACACACTGTCATATTTCTTAATGTTTGTCATGTCTCAAATTCTAAATTCTTCAAAATTTTCCAATTACTTCATCCAAATGCACTCTAAGGCATTCATTCCTTTTAGGACATCAAAAGTGTTAATATGAAATTTGGCAAGAGCACAAATTTGGTGCCATATTACAAATTTTATCAGCTAGGGGCAACATGATTTCAGGATCTTTACTACTTGCAATCAACAATATTACAAACACTTTTGGGGCCAATATTGAAGACAGGGTAAAAAATTAATTCCTAGAAAATACACACCTTCCATCTATCTAATGAACTGCAATGGCCATACTTATCCATTCTACCATTGGCTTGGTTCCGAGCAATCTTAGTAATCCAGCCATTTCTTGTTAATAACCGTAGATCATATTGAAGGTTGTAGACCGCTCTTGGTAGATCTTCAGAACAAAATTTGAGAACCAAGCTCTGCAAAGCTTTAAATGTTAAAGGTTACTAACTTCTGTATAAATACTTTGACAATGGGAATTTAAGGCTCCTTGCAACCTGCTTAAACAATATCAAAATTATTATTCTTTATTACACATGTGGAACTTCAATTTCAAATACACAAACAACAACAACAAAATTATGAGAGTATTAAGTGAGCGAGACAAAGATGGTACCTTTAAGACCAAGTCTTCAGATATAGTGGATCGATACCGAGTCGAGCCTTCAATTGGACAGCTTTTTCCTTTAAAAATAAAATTAGCATTACAGAGAGTGGATAGCTGCAAAAGAACGTCAGACATCAGCGAACCGTTGCCACATTGAGCTCCTAGTTCTTCATTCTTTTGTTCATCTTCATCAGCTGGGTCTTCTGCAACAGAAACAATACACTGAAAGATGGCTATCAACCTCTCCAATGGAAAAGTTCCAGGTCCTTTCATTAGTAGTTCCTCTTCCAACATCTCTTTCTTTTCCAGCGCTTTCTCAGAGGCCCTATAGGGATTAAAAAGCATATTCAGACAACAATAAATGAGTGATGCTCAATAAGAATGTACTATGGGAACATACCTAAATCTTATCAATCAACTACAAAAAAAATAACAAATCCATTCAGACAATGGTCGGAACTTCAATAAATAATTCTTCTCACATGAAAAAATGAAAACGGAAATAAGTAAAAGAAAAACAAAACCAGCAAAAGGCTTCATTCAAATAATAAAAAAGTGTTAAAGTCTCAAATTCATACACAGTATTGTTTTCAGCGCATCAAAAAATGGTTTGAAATCGCCATACTTACTTCCTCTTTCGCTTTCGATTATCAGAACCACCTTTGGAATCAAAAAGTGAAGCATCAAGAGTAGCAGGGTTTCTAGAGGCAAGAAATGCTGAAATAAGAAGATACTTTGCACTAGTAGACATGTGAAAATCAATATCACCGATTTCCTCGGATCTCTCCAATCTCTTCGGATTCCCCTTATGTTTCGTCTCTTTACCCTTTTCAACTTCACTCAAAGGAGCAGATGAAACCTTAAATACATCATTCAGAGAGGAGGCAATATGCGGCTTGATATGATTGAACAGCCTCCTCTTCATGTCTTCACTAGGGACAACTCCTTTTCCCTTATCACTTAGAGGTTCACAATATTTTCCAAATAGTGGCTTTAATGCAGTAGACAATTCACCAACCTGCCTAGTAATTCTACAGAAAGGCTTCAAAGCTACACTGCATGAAAAGAAACAAAATTCTTCGATATATCAGATCATGTAAAGCTTAAAATGGAATTTGATATTAGTGATAAAAATAAATGTCTTACTCGAGAAATGACGAATACAACTTCTGGTTCGCTTGGTTCCTCAACAGGATTTGACGAATATCACCTTCTGTGTAATCAGGAAAGTAAATGGGGATAGGCTCCACATAACCCATGTTAGTGTAAAAGGTATCTGGGGAAGTATTGCTGATGAAAATCAGACCAACCTCAGGCATCTTTAGCATATCATAGAGATTAAACAGTAAGGGCAATATAGTCGAGCTTTTATCCCAATCTCTGACAAGATGAAAATTGTCAAAGACCAAGTAGATCATGTTTCCCATTCCCCCACCATGTATCTTCTTTTTTGGGATCAACTTCTCTGATTTCTCCTTCAGATTATTTATAACACCGGTCAATGTTTCGCGAAGAAAATTGACAAAATCAGACGGTCTTTCACAGCGCTTAGCATTTGCATAAGAATTGGCAGCATTTTTTCTATGGAGAAGTAACTGATTCAGAACAGACTCAAACAAGATACGCTGGTTATAACAAGTCCTACAACTAGAATAAACAAGAGGCCTATTGAGATGTCTGAATAATTGAAGAACGATACTGGTTTTTCCCGTAGAAGCACCTCCATACACAAACAAAGGAAGTAACGGTGAATTCAATGGTCCCAAAAGACGAAAAATCTCATGAATCTGGCTACTTCTTCCAGGAAAGCTGGAAACTATATCATCTAGGCTAATGGGGTCTCCTCCAACTAAAAGGTCATTAATTGTTAGGGATTCAAGGCTGCTGTTTACTTTTGCTGCAGGTACAATATTTGAAGTGGATGCCGTAGATAAAGACCTTGTCGTTCTTCTGGGGACTTGTGGGGATTCCTCTTTATCCATGTATATTAGTTGTTCAATAAACTTAGTTTCTGATGAATGAAGGAACACTCAGTTAGAAATGAAATTGCAAATATATCATATTCATATCCAACCACACACTTGTGACCCAAAACACAACTCTATACCCTAAAGAAAAAAATGCATCCTCAAAAAAAAATATTGAAAGACAAAACAATTATCTATTGATCTTAAGGGCGTCAATTTATTCATCCATCCACGTTGCTGATCTTTGATCTCTTAACTTCTAATTAACAACACAACACTACGAATAATCTATGAAACATACACTAGACAAACCCAAAGGAACTAAATTGAAAAGCCCTATCAGAATTCACTCTACTATAATTGCCTAACCCCAAAACCCCATCCACAATGACACGCACATTTTGAGTGTACAGTCAACTAAGACCTACAAACCAAAAAGTGACCAACACACAAAAGCATCAAGAATTTAATAAAGAATAATGGATATGAATAGAGAAAGAAATAAAGAAACGGGGCAGAGAAGTGAGATGAGAGACGTACACACTTGGAAGCAGCGAAAATGGAGGTAACGGCGGTGGCAATGATGGCGAAGGGAGATGGAGTTGTTCCGTCTCATGTTTTCTATTTTTCACTTAAATTTCAATTATTTAAGACACGTGGATAAATGGTGTCATGCTACTAATAATCATTTCATTCATTTTTCTCCGGTGAAGCTTTGAACAGGTTCGCGGTGATAGGGGCGGCAAGCGACGGGCGGAACGAAAGGTGTCTGCAGGCACGTTATAGTAATGTTGATCTGTCTAGTGAGAACGGTTGAGTCGCAACGGTTGTAGAGAATACTATGATGATCGGTAACGACTTCCGGTGCGGCGGCGAAGCGTCTTCTGCGGTGGAACGAAATCTGTCTGCAAACACGTTAGTACTCCGACGATCAAGTCAGTAATGGAACTGAGATAAAAAGTCTAAGAAGTGTTGTGAAAAGGGTTGTGTACCTTGAGGGTGAAACAAGTTCACCCTTATATAGGCGCGCTCGTTGCATAACCGTCTCCGGGTTATGTGGCGTATGATTAGGAGTGGGAGTGGACATGTGTAGCGTGATCCTGGCAATGAGGTGTGCTCTAGTGTGGCACGATGCAGGCGTGTTGGCGTGCTCCTTTTGGTGCGTAGCCTTAAGGCGATGTATTATTGTACACGTGTAGCCATGTGAGTGGTCCAGAACAGTTGCCCCCAAGTCGTTGATGCCTTTATGGCTCAATGGCTTTAACATAGAAAGGAGGCGTTCGATGAAAGGCGCTCATCGACGGCTTATTCTGGCGGCCCTCAATGAGTTGTATCAGAAACTGAAGCCCGCCCGCAAAGAGTGTGGCGTCCGTTGATGATCTAAGTCAGACGACCCTTTAAGTGTTTTGTTGGGGAGCTTTGACTCCCTATGCGAGTGATGCCTCCCGACTTTTGAGTTAGTACGTGTAGTTGGCACTTAAATGATTCAAGTGGAACGTTTGAAGATGCGAAAACTGTTCAATTTCTCTCTTCGTGTGTTCGGTTCGTGTGTTGTATGCGCTCCTAGAAAAACGTTACACGTGTGTGTGGCTTTGACTGTGTTACGTTTTCCCAAGACCATCGTTAACCGTTCAGATTGTGGCTCTTTGTTGTTGCTTAATTTGGTCTGTTGGCGTGGACAGTTTTGAGGCTATTTAAGGAGAATTTTCCCTTTGTTTTTCTCCGCAACTCTTTCTTCCTTTAAGACATTGTTTGTCGAAAAGAGTTTTCCTCTTCTTCCTCATCTTGATTTTCTTTTCCTTTCCATTTTTCGAAAGCTTGTTGTCTCGAACCCGAAGAAGCAATGATCCCTTTTTTGTGTGGGTTATAGAGGAAAATCTCATGTGTTTTTCTTGATGATTTGCGGGAATGAAAAAGAAGTTGAGATTTTTTGAAGGGTTCTTTATTCCTGAGTTAGAATGGTTGATTTTGTGGGCAACCCTCGTTCTCTTGCAAGGATTTTTGGCTGTGACAGTGGATGTTGTAGTTGAGGCGAAGAACTCGCTTTGTTTCGTCTCGTTATCCGGGTCGATTCGAGGGTCGCCAGGAGGAGCTTCGACCGTGGCTTTAAGGACGGAGATTAGGCAAGGTCCTTGCCTAGGATTGTGGATCCTTGAGTTTGACGGCGTTAGGATCCTTCCTCGTCAAGTTTGTCGAAGCACCAATTTGAGTCTTCTCACGGTTGTTCATTTCTTCGGTGGCCCCTTAGTGATTGTTTAGGGCATGAATTCTGTTTTCCTTTTCTTTTTGATGTAGTTTCCACTGTGGCGGCCCCTTTTGTAATTGATTTGAATGTTTGAATGAAAAGAAGCTTAAAAGCCTTGTTCTTTCCTTTGTTGTTGTTGTTGTTGTGCCGCCCGAGCTTTTCCTTTCCCTTTCTGTTCGCGCATTTTATTTCATGCCACGTTTTGGATTGTTCACGCATTTTATTTCATGCCACGTTTTTTATTGTTCGCGCATTTTATTTCTTGCCATGTTTTGGTTTGTATGCATTTTATTTCATGATACGTTGGGAAGGATTGCCCGAGCGTCTCGTCCGGGTTGCACTGATGCATTTTGTTTCATGTGGCGCCCAGTTTGTTTAGTCTGCTCCAATGCATTTTGTTTCATGCGGCGCATGTGCGAGATACTGGCGCCTTATCGCGTTGATGCATTTTGTTTCATGCGGCGCCTGGTTCATTTTGGTCCACATTGATGCATTTTATTTCATGCGACGGATGGCTCTTTCAGTCCGCATCGATGCATTTTGTTTCATGCGGCGGGACCTTGTTTGCTTCATATTTAATTAGTCCCTAGGGGAACACGTCTGGCCAAGGCTTAGTTCCCCCTTTAGCAAATTTAGGGGCGAGACACACTACCTTGGGATGGCTAGCCCTTGAGGCAGGTCCCGCAACAGACGCAAGGCCTTTTTGTTCTACTTGAGAGTAGAGACCTTGATGCCCGCCCTCTGCGAGGGTGCTACCCTCACATGCGGCATTGAGTCCTATCAATGACGAAACAAGAGCAAATTTGCAACTAACGTGTTTCCTTTTGGTAAAGACGCCCGTTTATTAGTGTTGATAATACGGATTTACAATGACTTATATTAACAAGGTTAAGGTGTATTTAAAAGATGAAGTGAGACTACCGACATTCAGCTGTAATAGCGTTTAAGTTTGTCTGCATTCCATGTTCTTGGGATTGGGAGGCCGCTCATTGATGTAGGCGTCGGTCCCTGTACTGGAGGTGACTCTGTACGGTCCTTCCCAATTGGCCGTCAGCTTCCCTTCTCGGGAGTTCTTGTTGCCCACGTCCGCTTGACAGAGGACGAGGTCTCCTGGGTCGAAGTCTCTGGGTCTTACTCTCCTGTTGTATCGGGTGGTCGTGGCCTGTTTGATGGCGGCCTCAATTAGGGCAGCAAAGTTCCATGTTTTTTCGATGTAGTCCAGCTCTTCCAAATTGGCTTCTACGTTGGCGTTATGGTCGAGCGGTCGAGCGGGTGTGCCATCCTCCAACTTAATTCTTTTACTTCGACTGGGATCACGGCCTCCATTCCGAAGGTGAGGCAGAGACGGGTTTCCCCAATGGTTGAATGTGGTGTGGTGCGGTAGGCCCACAAGACGTGCAAGAGTTCTTCGGGCCAGCTTCCATTTGCCTCCTCTAATCTTCTCTTCAAACCTCTTAGTATGATCCTATTGGCGGACTCCACTTTTCCGTTCATCTGAGGGTGTTCTACCGAAGTGAAGTGTTGCTTGATGTTCAATTCTTTCATGAGTTCTCTCATTCTCTTGTCTGCAAATTGTGTCCCATTATCAGTAATCACTTCTTGTGGGACCCCAAACCTGAATAGGATATTCAAAGAACGTCATTGCGTCTGTTGTCGTCATCTTGGCCAGCGGTTCTACTTCGATCCTTTTGGTAAAGTAGTCTTTCGCCATGATTAAGAATTTCACCTAGCCGACTCCCTTATGGAATGGTCCTAGGAGGTCGATGCCCCCACTTGGCGAAAAGTCAAGCCGTGGTGAGGGCGCCAAGTTCGGATGACGGTGCGTTGAACACATCCCTGTATCTCTGGCACTTGTCACACCTTTTCACATACTTTATAGCGTCATTCTTCATTGTGGGCCAATAGTATCCTGCTCTTAGTAACTTTCTGGCCAAAGCTCGCCCTCCCAAGTGTTGGCTGACGATGCCTTCATGCACTTCCTCAAGAGTGGGCTGGAGAATCCTCTCTTGAAGAATCGTCCTTCTATGATTATGTCCTTACAAGCTCTTCTCTTTATTGTTTTTGCTTCCGTTAGGTCACCCCGGGAGTTTCCCTTCTTGAATGTATTCCTATTGGCGTCATCAACGTTCGCGGAATGGGTTCGACTGTGGCCACCATTGCGCCCGTCCCGTAACTTGGTTTCTCTAAGGTTTCATGTACAAAGGAGTGGTTTATTCCGCTCGCCCTCGTGCTTGCCAGTTTGGGTAGTATGTTTGCCCTTGTGTTCTGTTCCCTTAGGATGTGCAATATTTCCCTAAGACAAAGTTGTCGACCCTTTTCTTTACCGTGGCCAGGTATTTATGGAGGAGTGCGTCCTTCACTTGAGCGTCGCCCCTCACTTTGGAAACCACAAGCTGAGAGTTCGTCTTCACTTGAACATCTCGGGCACCTAGGTCTTGGGCCAGGTCGAGCCCTGCTATTATAGCTTTGTACTCTGCCTGGTTATCAGTCGCCGAGAATCCGAATCGGAGGGATAATTCGACCGTCAATTCTAATATGTTTGGTTGTTCTTTAAAAGAATTATTTTTACTTGAAGCTAGAAATTAGAGCTTTTGATTCAAGAATTATTTTTTAACACTCAAATTCATAGTTTAATTCACTTTTACATAAATATATCCAAACATAAATAATTTTACATTCAACTAACTTTTAAATAGAATCAATTCATTCAAAACTAATTCTTACCAATGCAGAAACAAACATACACTAAATGTATCAATTTATTCGTCCGTCCACATTGAACTTCAACCCAAAAGTACAAACACACAAAAGTTCACTAATGTAGAGTGTTTAGGTAGGGTTTTTTTTTTTTTTTCTTATCAATTTGTTGTTCTGTGAAATGTTTATATTTCCCAATGAATAACAATGGTTTTTGTGGGTTTCATGTATGTGACTTGAAAGGAGGGAAGAGTATAAAATGTTAGGACTTAGATATACTCGAAGGGACAACTATTAAAACATTATTTTTTTTTTTTTTTATATTTTTTTTCAATGTAGTCCGATTTGATATTCTTTATTGTTATTCTAGATCTTTTATCAGTAGAAACTCTATAAATTAATAATTTCAGGACCGGAAAAATTTATTAATTTAGAGAGTTATTAATTTATTGATAAATTAATAATTATTAATTTAAAGAGTTTTTAAGTAATTATACAGTACATACCAAACAAAAAGGAAAATTAGTCTATGCCTCTTAGAATTACGTTGCAGCGAACCTTGGGACTCAACGTAAATTAGTAACTACTGTATTCATATGCATTGAAAAATACAATACAAAAATACAACACCTAAGCTATTGGATGCAATAAGAAAAGTTAGAGATGAGCTCCAAACATACTTGAACTTTAAAGGAAAACAGACAACTATTGAATCATATTTAATAGAATGTAATATATTTTTTATCAATTTCTATGAATTATTAATTTATGATTTTCTTGGGACCGAAAATTATAAAGGGATTTCCCAAAAAATTATTATCTTATTATTTTATCGAGTTTTTCAATTTTTTACATTGGCCTAAGTCGGGACCGGACAAATTTATTATTTTAGAGAGTTTATTAATTTACCGAGTATTAATTTAAAGAGTTTCTACTGTATAAATATTTTGATTTAGAATCATACTTTAGGCCAAACCTGTTATAAGGTGCTAGAATTGAGAATATCGCAAATATAGATAGGGTTGCTCAAACCGCAACTAATACAACGGCAAATTGAAAGAGACAAAGAATAGGATAAAGACCTTGTTGTTCTTCTAAGGATTTGTGGGGATTGCTTTTTATCCATTTATCTTAGTTACTCGTAAACTTGGTTTCTGATCAATGAAGAAATAGTCAGTTAGAAATGAAAACTTCAAACACCAACAAATTGTAATGCAAATTAGTGCTTAAGGTGGGAGATCATATTCATATCCAAACAAACAATTGTGACCCAACACACAATTTTATACCTTAAAGAAAAATGCATCCTAAAACAAAACAATCGATTCTAATATGTTTGGTTGTTCTTTAAAAGAATTAATTTTACTTGAAGCTAAAAATTGGAGCTTTTGATTCAAGAAATGATTTTTTAACACTCAAATTCATAATTCAACTCACTTTTACATAAATATATCCAAATGTAAATAATTTTACATTCAACTAACTTTTAAATAGAATCAATTCATTCAAAACCAATTCTTACCAATGCAGAAACAAACATACACTAAGTGTGTCAATTTATTTGTCCATCCACATTGAACTTCAACCCAAAAGCACAAACACATGCACGATCTCATAACTTCTAATTAAAACAACATTATGAATAATTTATGAAACACTAACAGATAAAGTAAACACTGACAACCATTAATAATTTGATAAAATGTAATCACAAGTGTTGGTGTTATGTCGTGTCAGACTCACATATAAAGTGTTGGTGGTATATGGTGAATAATTACAAAAAGGAAAAGAAATAACTACAACTAAATCAAAAACCCTAAAATCCCATTCAATGAAAGGTAAAATTTGATTCACCTGGACACACATATTTCAGTGCAAATTTAAGTTAAACGAAAAACTGATATACTACCCACAAAAGACATTTAAACAAAAAGATACCCAACAACATCACACGGTGGAGTAGAAGTGAAAAGTAGATTCGAAAATGAAAGGAGAGATGAACTTACTGTTGCAGTTTTGCAGTCGCAGAAGAATGAGCGGAGAGGTTTGATGAGGCGGTCAGCAGAAGAATGAAAGAAGGATGGCCGAAAAAAAAAAGAGATATTTTCTTACAACCTAAATAGTCTCAGTCGCATAGTAATATTTTATTTTTTTTATTGAAAAATAATATTTGTATAATTTGTGTTTATTTTGAATAATAATATCTCTCTCATAATTTTCATTGTTGTCTCAAAATAATCATAAAATGGTTGTACTTATATTATTACTCTTTTTTATTCTTCTTTTCACTCTTTTTTCTTTCTTACTTTTTTTTATTAACTAGATAAATATAATGGAGATAAAAAAACTTAATTGTCCTGTTTATTTTTAATAGATTAATTAAGCAAATGGTCTATATAAATATTTAAAATTTCGTTTTAACATCTACATAAAAAAATGAACTTGTCAATGTAAAATTTTCCATCAATATTTTTAGTGTCTGTAAAACATTTTAACGACATTTTATCTGCATTTCTATATGTGGCCTACACTACACAATTTTAGGATGGGTCATTGTCAGTTTCACTAAAATATATCTTATTAAGTTAAAGTCGATATCCAAATGGTTTATAAGTCCTAACTCAACTGACAAATGTGCCACTAAAATATAACGTGACAACCGATATTAGCTGATTGAACGATATAAACACACAAACAACTAAGAACTAGTCACCAAGTACCACTAAATAATTCACAATCAATGAAGAGATAAGTAATTGTTTGAAAATATAAGTAATTGTTTACTCTTGACCGCAACCTCCAACACATAACGAGCCCGACTCACACCGAACTTCAATCCAAAAGCACAAACACAAGCTCGGCCTCTTAACTTCTAAGTAAAACAACATTATGAATAATCTATGTAATACTGACACATAAATTAAACACGACACAGAAGTATAGACACCAATACTAATTTGATAAAATGTAATCACAAGTGTCAGTGTATACCGATGTCAAACTCACACACAAGTGTCTTTAATATAAAGTGTTGGTGGTACATGGTGAATAATTACAAAAAAAAAAAACACAACTAAATTATAAACCTAAAATCTCATTTAATAAAAGGAAAAATTTGATCTACACTAACACACATTTTATTGCAAAGTAAATTCAAAAAGTAAATGAACTTACTCTTGCAGTCGAAGAAGAAAGAGCGGACAGTAACTGTAAGACGGTCAGTGGTGATGTTGCAGCGGAAGTAAGATGACGAAAAAAAGAGAAAAACTTCTTTACAACCTAATAGTCTCGCGGTCGCATAATTATCTTTTTTTAATTCCTCATTTCACTCTTTTTCTTTCTTTCATTAACTAAATTAAATAAAATATAAAGGAGATAAAAAAAACTAAATTGTTCTATTTAGCCTTTATTTTTTTATAGATTAATTAAATAAATGATCATTTGTAAATATTTAAAATTTTCCTGTAGTCTCTACAAAAAAAATTGTCCTTCTTACTGAGGCATTTAAGATAGTTAACTTTATGATTTTTTTAAGAGAATTAAGATTTAAGTGTGTATTGTTTGAAAATGAGGCAAAATGAGGCTCTGTCTGGGCTAATAATAGTACGTAGCGTGAGTTAACTCACGTTACATGACTTAAGTCACGCTACTCTTATAACTGACGTGAGTTAACGCACGCTACGTGAGTTAACATGCGTAAGGGCATATTGGACATTTACTTTGAGAATGAGCGAAACCATTTGAGTAAAGAGCAGAATTCTTCTTATACTACCAAGACTTTTCGTCATGTTTTTTTTTTATCTTCCCTCTTTCATTGTCACATGTCCTCTTTCATTGTCACATGTCAATCTGTTTTTCTTTTCTATTTTTTTCTTCTGTTTCTTGACCTTTTTATTATTAATATGAGAAATGGTATAACCGTTTTAAAACAACTTTTAAATAACTCTTTCACATACTTTAATTATATTTTTACTTTCGTTCTTCCTCTTTGTCTTTTTCTTATTGTTTGGCAAATAAGAAGAGATAATAAAAAAATTATCACAAAATAATTGTATAAATATCATTATTATGTCAATATATTCATCACCTCTCATTGCCCTTGATCGTTTTTACATTAAGCTTTAATTTATAGTACAATGTTATTTTGTACAATTTTTTATGTTAAGCCTCGGTTTCTTAATTCAATTGTGATAAAATTATTATATTTTGTAGTACAATTTTTTTATAGAATTATTTTGTATTTTTTATGGTTCACAATTTTTATGACAACGTCGGTATTTTTAAGATATAATTTATAGAATTGTGTTGGCTTGTGCAACCCTTCATAACTTTGTTCTCAAAAAATGGTATTCTAATGAATTTTTCGTTAAACTTACTAATAAATCATCATATTATGTGCTACCAATTTAGGAAGACAATAATTATGAACTTATTGTTCAAAGACAAGAATATAAACGAGAATATGTGGAGAAATGCTACTTAAGAAAAATATTTAAATTTTGTTTTTTTTAAATTAAAATTTGCATCGATTTTATTTTTCTTCATCAAATCTTAAAATTTATTTATTATCTTTTACATTCATTCTCGCAACCTTTGACTTAAACCATAAAAAACTATGTTATAACTTTGATTTTTTTTGGATACCTATAACTTTGAAATCTTTTTTTTTTTTTTGACTAATAACTTTGAAATCTTAAAAAATTCGCTCAGCTAAAATAAAACGGTTTAATCAAATTATCGTTTTTTTTATAAGCAAGGAGAGTGGACAGGCATCAAGAGGCAACATCGACATCCCAACTAGGTTGACACCCCGAGAAACCTCCATCCTATACCACCAAACTCTAAAATATTATTAAAAAAAGGGGAAAATAAATACAAAGGAGGGGAGATTAGGCCAAAACCCTCCGAAGAGAAAACAAGAATAAAGAAAACAACATAAAAAACACCCTACAACAGATTATGGAAATCTGGAGTGGGTAAACCACAACTATCCCTAAAGAAAACAACCTTATTAGGGAGAGAAGACAACCAAACTGTTCCCTCTAACATTCCAATAGAGGAAATTCATTAAGCAGTTGTATGATTGTCACCCCGAGCACGGGTTTTAGGACGCTGCTTTGCCAAAACTTGTTGCAATTTAATTTTCTGTTTCTGCTTCCTTGTAAGGACCTGCGTGAAGTCTTCAGCAGCTGACCTGCGTGTCGGCTTCAGTTCTGCATCTTTCTAATTCATTTGAGTTTATCGACTTCGCTCATCGTTCTTTCCTTCTATTTTCTTAAATCTTCCAACTTAAGAAGCAACTTTATCTAATTCGGTTGTTTGCAGCTACTAACATTTTAGGGGTAAAATCACATTAGTTGACAAGATTTGGCACATAGTGTCATGTTAACGTTAACATTCATAGATTCAAACAAAGTTGGCACTTATGAATTATACTCCTCTGAGATGCACTTGGAGCGACCTGGAAAATTAGCTTTTCTCTTGTAGTGATATGCTCATTCTTTGTTTGTGACTTCTTTGATACCAAAAATGGATTTCTCGAAAACACCACTACAAAATCTAAAGAATTAGGGCGCAGAGAAAGAAGAGGGAGATGACAAGAGATCATTCTTTTTGCCGCTATGATGGAAGTCAAGAAGTGATGTTTAAGAAATTTGTTGGAAGAGGACGACGATGATGAAGATACTATTTCAATTGTTTTGTGGAGTTTTTGTGAGGTTGAGGAGATTGATTTTACCATGGATGGAATATTGTGCAACTTTAGGAGGGAAAAAAAGAGGGGTCAGATATTGTGATTGTTTTTGGAGATTTGATGGCGGAGAAGGAGGTGGTTAGTCTGAGGGCTTGGTGGTGATCAATTTGTGCGGAAGGTTCATCGTATTCATATGTGAAGATGCGGGGATAAATGAGGGCCGTGTTATAAATGTCACATGATACATCTTCAAACTAGGATGTACCAAAATATTAACCAATTTGAAAAGCTATAGCAAAAAATTAATAATTTGAAAACCTTTTTCCATATCCTTTTCTTTTGGTAGAATAACAAAGGAAAAAGAAAAAAAAAAGAAAGGAAAAAACCATAAACAGGGTTCAGCCCGGGGCATCAAGCTTCAACATTGACTCCAATTTCGAAAGAGGAGTCTGTCGAAATGTCACACCTAACCTTGAAGAACGGCCGAACTTAGCCAAAAATTTGTTGGTGAAATTTTTTAGTTTAAAGTGGCATATTGCTAAACATTTCTTTTTAACATGTGCTTAGAGAGGGATATCCTTCGCTCTAAAATAAAAGTTAAATTCCTACTGAACTAAAATACAAAAATAATGTATAAAAAGAAAAAAACACTTCTTTCGAAAAAAGAAAAAAAAAACACATACTAGCATAAAGAGTCGGAGGTCCTGTCTTCAAACCGGACTTGGCGGAAAAACTAATATAACAATTAATTATTGCCATTAAAAAAACCTAAAAAAATGAAATTGATCGAAATTAAGTAAAAATAGGAAACATAGTCCCCGTGAGCTTAAACATAGATTTAAACTTAGATTTAAAAATAGTAAAACTTAGAATAATCTCTTTTTGATAAAATACCTACAATAATCAGCCACATTATATACCAACTTAGCTTATGCCTGACAAGCCAAGTTCAATCAACCGCGTCCTTCACACCAAACTCTTCCCATATAAGATTTAATCATGTCAATTTATTACTTCAAAATATATATAGGCCTATGTTTTCCTTTTTGTGTATATAAATAATATCAATGGTTACAGTAGAAAGTATAATAGTAAGATCAGCATGCATCAATTATTAACATACTAAACCATATTAACCAAGCTAGCAATCATATAACTAGTTCCAATTTATGTCCGGAAGTTGAAATTGTTGCCTCATTACACCATCTCCAACTGACCCAAGAATTGAATTTTGATGAAAAGTTGTGCTTGGTGGAAGCTGGCTAAGCAGTGAAACAAATGAATTATTTTCCTCAGCATTACTGCTTATTCCACTATTAAGATCTCCATGAAACCGTTTGGTTGAAGAAGATGAGCCTGGTGAACCTGTTTCATTCCAAAACTGTGATGATGCATTTAGTGCACGTTTCATAGGGAATGGTTCATTATTATTGTTATCACCTTTTGAATTTATGTCACAACCATTTTGCATTCCGTGATCAGTTGCTAAGATTCCATCGAAGAAATTGTCATCATTTTCAAGTCCATAACTTGTGCTTCTTGATGATGAATGTTTGGAGTTTTGTTGCATATTATAGGTTTGATCATCGTATTGATCCATTAGGAGTGGCCTTGGCATGGTGCTACTGTTGCTTTTCTTGTATATTCGGCACAAAACCCAATCATCAAGCTCCAAAACCAATATAATAAAAAAAATGTTAATTTTTCTTTGATATAAAAACATGGTTTAATGACTATGCAATGAAACACGGACACTTCTCATATTAGAGGTGTTCCGGTTTCAACCGGCACGACACCGACAGATATAATTACACTGAATTATATGATTTTATAAAATTATTAGCTGTGTTGGCGTTTCGGTGTCTGTATCGTGTCCGTGCCCGTTTCATTGCTATGAATATGATTAACAAAATTATACTTTAAAGATCAGACCATTCAAAAAAGGAACATAGAGAAGATATAATTAGTATCAATGTTCAATTATTTATTAAATTCATGAAACAAATGCACATGGCATGCAAATATGTGTGTGCATATACATACCCTTAGAGAATTCTTCTTGTTATTGTTTGGAGAATGATCAGAAGGCAGAGGAGGAGTTTTTGAAGTTGCATTATAAGAATTATGATTATTGTGATCAGTGATGAGCCTATACTCATGCATAATCCAATTAGTTTTAACTCCTTTTGGTGGCTTTCCTCCATAAAAAACAAGTGCTTTCTTAACTCCAACTTTCTGATTCCCGTCAGATGTTAATATAGGCTTATCAGTTCCAGTAGCTTTCCAATACCCAGAAGTTGCAGCCCTATTGGGCCTGGCCCCATTTGGGTATTTTCTATCCCTTGGGCTGAAAAAGTACCACTCTTGTTCCCCAAAACTTGCTTTACCTAAAAAAAAAAAAAACAGAGAAAAAACAGGACAATATTTCGGATTAAAACATGTTCAAAATTTCATATGTAAAACAAGTAACAGAAAAACTAGGATGTTGGTTTGAGTAAATGGATGAAAAGATGAAATGGGGTGTGAAAAAGTTTCATACTTGGGAGTTCCCATGGGTCGAATTTGTAGAGATCAATTTCTGCTATGATGGCTACTGGAAGAGGTGCTGAATCAGCTTTTCTTTTGAGGTAGTGAACAACGAGTTCTTCATCTGTTGGATGGAATCGGAACCCTGGTGGTAGGTGGGGGTGTGGAGAGCAAGATGATGAATCTGTGCTGTCCATGATCAATTTTTTTGATGATGAGAATTTGATGATCAATTGATCAATTTTCTATGTTTCATGCATATTCTATTTCTATAGTAGTACAAAAATTAAATAACTTTTTTGGTTATGATTTGAGAGTTTCTATCTTTTGCTTTTGCTTTCACATTTTTGCTCTTACCGTTTTTGTCAAATTTAGGAAAGTAGTGGCAAGGCAAGAAAAGATATTGAAAACTATGGATTATTAGTAAAAGGTTTGAATCAAAATGGGTAGAGTGGGATGCATGTGTGTAGTGTATGCATGACTTTGAGTTTGATAGTTAAAAAGAAGGGATGGGATGAGGATGGTTTTGTAACACATGGAAAATCAAGGATGGGATCGTGAGACACGTGGCAGTGGGGACCATGAAACGATAATGAGGATGGGAAGGCTGGTTTTATGGGAAAGCAAGGTTGGGTTGGGGGAGTTTGGAAATGCAATACTTTGGATGTCATGCTTTTCTTATGTAAACAAAACAAGTTACCACCTCTCGCAATCACACATACCTCACATCCACTGTACAGATAGAGACTTGATGGCACGTGTGCATGTGCATAACTATATTGGTTATAAATAGCTAGCTATAAGGATAATAATATCTACTATTAAGAGTTCTAACTCCGAATTTTTCACTTATTCACATTTAAAATGTGTGAATTAAATTATCAAACTACTTGATAAAAAAACCATTTATTTTAACACTCCATGACTTCTTTTTGGTATGTGAAATTCGTGAAGAGTAGATCTTACGATTTTGGAAATCGGTCCAATGAAAAATGGTGAGATATGTTAAGACTTCCAAAAGAAAGAGTATGAAAACATCGGATGACTCATTGGATTGAGCTAAAAGTAACCACATTTGTGAATTTTTACATCACATCTTCGACTAAAACCTTAAGACATTAAATATATGAATCTTTTTAATTACTTATATATAGTTTAACATATAGTTTTTCGTCAAATGTGAGAGTTCAAACTCACACTTAACAACAGATCAACATTTTCTCATGCAAATGAGACTGTCCACATCCTTGATTAACACCAAGAACCACTTCTACTACCCCTCCAGATTGAACCAGATTGAGATACCACTGTTGAGACTTTTTGAGTGAGTCTTGAAACATTAAGGTGTATCATTCTATTAGATTAATAACAATCACAAAATGAGTTTTGCCAATACACCTTATTAAAAAATTCCAAACATTAGGGGCGTGAGTCTTCTACGTTTTTAATCCATGTGGCTCACACTTGACAACTCATACATGAACCCGTTTATTCATTTATTTTGAAACATTTAATAGGTGTTTTTATTTTTGTATTTTTTTAAATATACCAAATTTCAATATTATTCGAGTTAAAAAATACCTTTAAATGTATCATAATTTTGTTTGTTTAAAGAAAAAAAAATTAAACACCAATTAAATAAATATTTTTCAAGAGAAAACTTATTATAAGGAAAATTGCTATTCTCCTAACAAAAATTGCTCCCTCTCAAAGAAACTTCCCAAAATACTCCAACATTACTTAACTCACGTAGGTGTATAATCAATGTGATTTAAGTTATGTGTTCAGTACATTAGTTCATTCAACGTGAGTTAAGTCACGTTATGTTATGTTATAAAAACAGAACATCAACCATTATGTCATCGGAATTTTCAAAACTCGATTTTGCTCTCTCTCAAGTGCGATTTTCACGATTCTTAAGCTAATCAACGTCGATTACAACCCCAAGATCAAGTAAGCATTTATTATTATCCTATTGCACGAGTTTTTTTTGGTTTAATTGATAGCTTTTTCGGATAAAATTTCACGTATATAGGATTTGATTTGGATGTTAGTTTTTAGGATTGTTAATGATGAATTAAGTTAGAAAATGTTGTTTAGTTGTTGATTAGAGTAAGTTTGACTCAAATTGTAGTAGAAATTGTTAGATTTTATGTTGTTGAATTGTTTGATAAAATGTCTCAATGAATTTTTTGTTGATTAGAGTGCAATTGTTTGTATTGATGAAATTAGTTTTGAGTGCAATTGGATTGTTAAACCATTGATTTTTTGCATTGTGTAGATATGTCTGAGAAGAAGGGTGATGCTCAATTGAAAAAGGAGGGTGAGAAGGATCCGAAAAACAAAGCAAGAACCACCGTGACATGGCACAACATCAAATGCGAAGGATCATAAAAGAAAAGCGATGCAAAGAAGTCAATATAGAATTTCAACAAGAAGGAGTGGAAGAACATGTTATTTTGATCCACAATCAAAATTAGGTGGCTAAGAAACTGACGAGGACAATCATATTGACAAGTTATGAGGGAGAAGATTAAAAGTGATTATTATAATGGCTTGTAATCATGTCTTATTTTTTGGATGTTTCTTTTAATGTTTTTGGATATGCACATTTTGGTATACATTTTGACACTTTAAATAAATTTGAATATAACTTGGTATAACTTTCAATTTTGATTTCGTGTACTTGTATTTTTAGTTATGAATTGCTTCATTCATGCATTCAGACATAAATAAAAGTTATAATACACAATTTTATTCAAAGTACCAAAATGCGCATATCCAAAATTATAAAAAAAACATCGCCATTGCAATAGTCACTTTTAATCTTCTCCCTCATCACGCAAGTCAATAAAATTGTTCTCAATAGTTCATGGGACATCTAATTTTGGTTGTTGGCCAAAATAACACGTCCTTCCACTCTTTCTCAACTTGTTGAAATTGTATACTAGCAGTCTAGCACCTTCACATTGCTTTTTTCTTTCTTTCTTTCTTTCTTCAGATCCTTCGCATTTGATGCGAGCCATGTCACGGTGGTTTTTGCTTTCTTTTTCAGATTCTTCTCACCCTCCTTTTTCAATTGAGCATCACCCTTCTTCTCATAAATATCTACACAATGCAAAAAATCATTGGTTTAACAATCCAATTGCACTAAAAACTAATTTCATCAATGCAAACAACGCAAACAATTGCACTATAATCAACACAAAATTCATCGAGACACTTTATCAAACAGTTCAATCAACATAAAATCTAACAATTTCTACCACAATTTGAGTCAAACATACTTTAATCAACAACTAAACATTATTTTTTAATTTAATTCGTCACTAACAATCCTAAAAACTAACAACTAAATCAAATCCTAAAAACCTAAATATGTGAAATTCATTCAAAAAAACTAACAATTGAACCAAAAAAGCCAGTGCAATAGGATAATAAACATTTACTTGATCTTGGGGTTGTAATCGGTGTTTATCGACTTAAGATTGGTGAAAATTGCAATTAGAGTTTTGGAAATTCCTATGACATAATGGTTGTCGTTTTGTTTCTATAACATAACACAACACAACGTGACTTAACTCACGTTGAATATACCAATGTACCGAACGTGACTTAAGTCACGTTGGTTATACACCTACATGAGTTAAGTCACGTAGATGTATTTTGGAAAGTTTCTGTAGGAGAGAGCAATTATTGTTGGGAGAAGAGCAATTTTCCACTCAGTTTGTATTGGGCCTTGCTGAAGCGGGTTAAGCTAGATGAAAAAACCCAATTAACCCACATTGTTCAATCTTCCTCTACGAATAGAAAAAAAAACCTAACCAACGCCATTCTCTCCCCCACATGTGACGTATATGTCCCATCCTCCATGTGACAATAATCTCCTCCCACATTTCCATATGTTGTTTAGGACGAGGGAATTGGGTTGTATTGCCAAATTCTCTTGTATTTTATTTAGTTTAATAGTGATTAAGAGGTTATTTTGTTCATGTATGATAAGTGTATGCTTATGTGTGTTTATATATGTGGGTATGTGTTTATATATGTGTCTATCTCTATATATATATAATTACAATTTTTCCTTCGATTTGATCTAAGAGTCGTGTTGCGATCTTTCACTGGCCTACGGATCTTATTTAGGATCTTATGTTTGACTTTCACTAATTCACTAATATTTATTATTATTGTCAAGATTCTAAAATGTAGTTCAAACTTCAACCCTAACCAACTAGTACAAAAATGGATTTTGAGCCACTTATCAAAGCATTTTTGAGCCGTGACAACCAGTTTAAAATCTACCAAATCATATGTCATGGTGTTTTCTGCTAATTTAAAAATCAACTTAAAACATATACTTTTAAGTCGGGTATTCTAAAATGGACCTAAAAAGTAACAAAGTAACATGTCAGAGATCTTTTAAGCCGATTTTGCTTTTAAAAAAATCACTTGACGAGTGTACTTTTAAGCCGGTTAAGGTTTTTTTTTTTAAAATAGAAGAAAGGAAAACAATGGCTCATCTTCTAGATGAGGCTTGTATTCAAAGGAGATACCTGTTAAAAGGAACAATGAAGATACTTAAGAAAACAAGGTATTGTAGCATAAATAAAACAAAGGACATACCTATTAAGTCCATTGAGGTTCCATAATGAAATGTCAAGACAAATTTGCATTGAAATCAAGTAGCACCTGACTTCAACCGAAGTATCTATTCGATGAAGCCATGTGAAGGGAAGTGATACAACCATTAGTTGTCTTATTTAAAAATTAGATCCTTTTGGCAAACATCAACAACAAGCATGAGTGCATCCTTGCTAGGGGCATGAATGGTAAACTTCTTGATACCACCCTAATAACCATATCTCAATTATAGAATAATCATCTAGACATATAAATAAATAAGTTTTCAATAAGAAATCAAACAGAGAAAGTCAGGAACAAAAAGTTCTATGTAAGAGACATTATCAATAGCTGATAATCGTTAGAAGCATTGTCATTGTCAAAGTGAAAGACAAGTGTCTATGACGACTCCTCATCCCACATCTAATCAACAATACAAGTGTCTAATGTTCCTTAAAAGAATCCATTCCAATAAAAGCCATTGGAAGAAAGAAAAAAACTGAAGCAATAGGAACAATGAGGAATAAAGATAAACAATTACCAAATAGTTAAAGCATGCTTAATCTGAAGTCTGAACAAGTTTTCGAGAGATATCCTACCTTGCACTTCTTCATGTCATACTTTAAATCTCTTGAGCTATCATTTTCCCCTAAAGATCGTTATAATTATGGGAGAACGTTGTTTCCTAAATCACTAAGTTTACTAGCATTAACATGTTTGTGTCTAAGATAATGGCGATGGTTGAATTGAGCTTGTTTCAGACATAACATGTTGAATGATTTGATCATTGATAATTGTTCGATGAAAGATGCAAAAGTATTGTGCATATCAAGTGAAACACTAGTTAGTTTAACTATGCGTAATCATTATTTTGACTTTTACACAAAATCGAGCTATCTACTCCAAGTCTTTGTACATTTGCTTTTATGGGTACTCCTTATCAGATACTTTGTGGAAGCAATTATTCTCCTATCAAACATGTAATCATTGATGCATGTTGGAAAATGACTTAAAGCCTCGTTTGGTTCTACTAACCTGGCTGCTTGATCTTCCTGATATTAAACCATTGATAGTCTCTGCAAGTCCTCTTCAGAGACCTTAACTTTCATTGCCCTAAGGTTTAATTTATATTTTCTTTTCAAGTTTTTTTTTTTTTTTGTAACTCATAAACTGTTTTCATTGCAAGAAATCAATTGCTTTCCATAATTGTGTTAAGCTGTTTCTAATTCACCGTCATCCCTTATTGCATGTGTTCTCTTCTTAATTCTTGATTTTTTTTAAAGATCTTCCTAGCATATCTTGAAGTAGCTGAAAGTAAAGTTGAAAATTTTCGATGACATTGAAAATTTTCAAGTTAGAAAAAACATTGAAAGCAAGATTTGAACCATCTTTAGCCATACGTGATGGAATACTAGACATTTTTCTTAAGAACTCATTGTCTAGTATTTTCAATCAATTTCGTCGTCTAGTATTCCTTCAGGCATGGCTGAAGATGATTCGAATTCCGCTTTAAATGCTTTTTCTACTTTGACAATTTTCAATGTCTTCAATAATCCATATGAAAATGGTTTTAGCTTAACTTGCATTGACTCCAAGCTATGCAAGGAAGCCAACTCATCTTTCAAAAACTAACGAACTAAGGAGAGAACATATGCAGTAAGAGATGTCGGTGAATTAGAAACAATTATTAAAATCAATTGATTTTTTACATAAGTTACAAAAAAAAAAACTTGAAAAGAAAATAAAAATTAAACCTTAAAGAAATGAAAGTTGAGGTACCTAAAGAGTAATTGCAGATATTGTCAATGATTTTTTATTAGTAATAAAATCAGACAGCTGGTTAGAAGAACTAAAGGAGGCTTGGAGTAATTTGCCAACATCTTCGCATCAACGAGTACATATTTGGCAAAAGAAAGACGACTTCCACATAGTATTTGATAAAGAGTACCCAGAAAAGCAAATGCAGAAAGATTTGGAGCAGATAGCTCAAATTTGTAAAAGTCAAAACAATGACTACGAATAGTTAAACTGACTAGTGTTTAACTTGATATGCACAAGATTTTTGCATCCTTCACCGTACAATTATCAATGATCAAATTATTCAATCTATTAAATGCTAAAAGGGGCTCAGTTTGACCATCGTTACTAGCACAAAAGACAGATGTTCCTAGATGCAAGCAGGTCAATGCTGGTAAATTTAGTGATTTAGGAAAAGTTGTCATATCTTTATAACGACCTTTAGGAGAAACTAATAGTTTAAGAGATGGTAAAGTCTGACATGAAGAACTGCCTTAGTTGGATAGCCAAAAAAAATGATATCGGTTTAAACATACACAACAACATATGAGAAAAGAGTGTTGAATGAAAAATCTTATTTTATACAAAGCATAATAAAAAGATTTCAATTTAAAAGCAAACGTGACACAATTAATAGTGCATTTTCATACTAGCCTATAGATAGAATTTGTGACTTAATTTGATTGGTGGTAAGGATAGAGAGAGATTAGAGCAAATGGACGGCAATGAATGCAACTCATATCGCCGTCAGCCATGAATGTGACTTTCCCGATTATGGTGCCATTTTATGCCCCTCTCAACCCTTTCCTCCGTCCGGGATATAACTATAGTTTTGAAAATAAAAAATGTCATGGTAATAGAAGTGCATAATAAATTGGCAGATGCACATTTTAAGCATCATATGTTAGCATTGAATTTAAATTCATCAAACGACGACGACGTGAGAACCATGTTCTCTGTCTTTGATCAGCACAGTACTAGAGGACCGATGAGTTGGACGCTTCGTTGGTTAGATCTGCTGAACAAATTCTAAAAAGTTTGATCCGGCCCAGGAACTACGAATAGATCAGGGCTCTGCTGGAGGGACCAGAGGAAGAAGTTAGTTTAGATGATCTATGATAATATGATATGTTTGAATTAATCACATTTTTTATGTTGTTTTAATTACGTGTTAGTTGTATGTTGTTGAATTAAGTTGTTGCATTATGTTTTGAATAATATATATATATATATTATTTAAACTTTCATTATGTTTTAATTTACGTCAAAGATGTTCATTTAATCAATAAAATAATCAAATATATGCATTCCGGATTATGAAATCTGGATTCACATAAGGCGTAAGTGTATTTCGGACTACTAAATTCGGAATACTTCATCATAGGATTCTTTTGTGTGGAGCACATTGCACCAAGAGTTTATGTGGTCTACAACATCCAAGGACCCCTATAAATAAGTGCTCTCCGGTTTTCAGCTTCAATACCAGCAAAACACACAAACACACCTTAGAAAACCATGCAAATTTTTGTCATTAAGCTGAGGATCTTTCTCACGCGGTCACAAATAGATAGCTCTCTATTTGACCGCGTCCGCGTTATGAAGATCCTCCACATGCTGACAAAAATATATAGATACAAAGAGGTTGCTCTATATTTGAATATCAAGAGGTTTCTATGAGTTAGATTTTGCTGTCCGCCAGATGAATATGTCATTTGACAAGGCAGTATGATCTAACTCAAAGAAAACCTCTTCAAAATTCTTCCCAAAAGATTCATCATTTCTGTTATTATGGTTATTTTTAACTGTATATTTGTCTTATGTTGTTTTTATTTATGTTATGTACCTTTGTTTTATTTTTTTCCCAAGCCATTCGCCACGAAAACGCTCCAAAATACAATGTCTGATGTTGTTCGGGTTTGATAATCCGGACAAACTTCATGAATTTCAGAATATTAAATTCGGAACCCCTCAGTTTATTTTTGGACGGTGGAGTTTTAATGTATTTTTTGGACGTATTTGAATTACAAACACGTTTTTCTTAACTTCCAAATGACCTAGGACTTGTTTTAGGCTATAAATAGGCTTGCATGTTCAACAAATTCCTTCACTCTTCACTTCATCTCTTTTCTTTCATTTTTTTCAATTTTTTTAAGTTTTGTCGGAGTGTTTGTGGTGTCATGGTCATTGTTGATCGTTCATACGACCTCTGCAATTGCATTGCAGCTTATGTGGGGGTTGTATAACGGTCAACAGAGACCATTGACATCAAAGAAAGACACAAAAAATTGCATATCGACAATGTCTGGATTTTATTTTCCGGAAACACTAAAAAATTTGGTTCAGAAAATAAAATCCAAACTAAAGGTAATTTTGACATTTTTCTAGGGCATGTGAGAAAGCATCAGGGTGGGAAAAGTAATACTCCATATATTATTCTCATAGGCCCACAAAATATGTTAGTATGTGATATTTTGGTAGCCGAGGGAGGGGTATTGAGATCTTACCCTTTAACGGTATGGTATTACTTGTTTTTTAGGAGAACAATATGTATGACTTATGTACAGATTTAAAGATCTATTTCATATAAATGTATTAAAATAATAATTTGACATGTATTAAAAAATAACAAACTCTTATAAATAATAGACAAATAAATTAATAGACTAATGAAATTAAATCTTCAAGTTAATTAATTTGATTATATAGAATATCATATTTTTATTATATAATAAGTTTAACTATACAAAAATAATTATTTCATACATGAAGTACAGTTTTGAATGAAAAAAATTCAACTCATTTTATTAGCTAGTCGCTAATACAAGACACTACATCAAAAAATAATTGGGAGCTAGCTTCTAACTGTGTTAGTTTAAGAGTGATCCCATTTGTTTACCCCCAAACAGAACTCTACTTAAGAGTTTATAAAAATAATGCTAAACAACCGCCTACAAGGACCTATGATGGAGCCAAAGTCGTTATTACTACTGTTGTTACCATTGAAAGCATCAACGAAAATCTTCGAATCCATAGAAAAATCGGTATTATGAAATCCTAGCTCAACCACCCACTGCAATGCTTGACAAAGACCTAATGCCTCACCAACATCCACCGAGCATAATAGGGCAAACCAGGCGGTTTTTGCAAGGACAAAACAACCGTCGGTATTTCGAATGCACATACCTATACCAACCTGATTATGAGAGGAAGAGAAGGAAGCATCAACAATATATGTAACTATATCTAAAGCGGGTTTTTGCCATCTTACCATGCTCATAATGCTCGGTCCTGGGGTAATATTTGTTGCCATTACATCTACGGTTTTCCTCATCTCTTGCGCAAGTTTCAAGTCTTTTAACATGCATGACACATTCAAAAACTTGCATTTGTTTCGTTGACTTGCTGCCATAGTTTTAAGTTACGACGTTTCAAATACTCCACAAAACAGATGCTAATAAAGAACTTTGTGATGGTTGGAGTTGCGACAATAAACAGAAAATAACTTTGGTTGAAGTATCAAAATCATTCATTGCTTGCTCTACAACATCTTATAGGTTCGATGCCTCCCAAACTTGAATTGACCGGGGACAAGTAAACAGAGCATATGATGTATCTTCGCTATCTTCACTACACATGACATATTCAGAATGACGTGTATTGCCTCGACCATTCAATCGTACATGCGTGGGAAAACAATCATGACATACCCTCCAAACCAAAATTTTCACCTTTGGTGGCGCCTTGATTTTTGATATGTGATTCTAATTTCTAGGCCTCATTAAATGGATTGTATCTCAAATTGATTCTGAACAATAAGCACGTGCGGACATAATACCGACCATTTTTCTCGCTTTGTCATACCAAGGTATCAGTAGTAACTTGATGAAACAAAGGAGTATTCATGGTTAAATTTGTGGGGTAAAAGTAGGGCTGACAATGAACCGAACCAATTCGAAAAAAGTTCAAGACTCAATTCGACAGTTGATCCGTTAAACTTGGTTCGTGAACCAAATGAGCTGAATTTGAGTTGAAAATTAAGTTCGTTAATTAAATGAGATGAACTTGAGTTATATATAATTCGACTCGTTTGGTTCATGAGCTGACTCGATTAACTTTATATATAATACTTAATTTTTTCATTTTGAAATTTATATAATTGACTTAATATATTTAAATTGTAGTATTCTAGTATTGATGTATGTTGATTTTAAAGGGATTACTAGTATTAATTTAATTAACTATTTGACCTTTTTTTGGTACAACTATTTAAAAATTATTTAAAACAAACAATTAAATAAGTAAAAAACCTATAAAAATAGCAGCAACATGTGTGCTCTAGTTGAAGTATACAATACCTAAAAGCAAAAGAAGCAAAACGCATATAGGCACAGCACATTGTCCCACATCGTTCATCTATAAAAGCAGAAGCCTAGGAGGGAGGAAAACGGAAGCCTGCTACTCAACAATCGATTTGCATTTCGAATGCTGTGTACCGAGTGGCTATTAGTTAAAAATTTAAATATAATTGCTGTTTTTGAATTATATGATGATTCGAGTCCAACATTACCTATGTGCATCTCACGGACCCAGTGTGGAAATGAACTTAACGAGTCGAACCGAGTCGTTCGTGAACTTTAAACGAGTTGAACTCGAGCTAAAAAAAAGGTTCGTGTCAAACTCGAGTCGAGTTTCGAGCTGAACCAAACCTCATCGAGTCGAGCTCAGATGAGCTCGGTTCAACTTGACTCATTGTCAGCCCTAGGTAAAGGTCAAATAGATGAGAAATTAGACGACCTTTCGACATTTTTTATCTAGGTAATTTTTTTTTTTAACGAAGTATATAACAAATATTTAAAATGAGAATTTAAAGTATGAAGGTTGTGTACCATTTTTATCTATTATCAATGGAAGTCCTTCAACCCATTAATCACTTTGAAGACAACCAATCGATTAGAACACCAAAAAGAAAAGATTATAACAAAGCTTAACTTTAACTCTAGACATATACCAAGACCAAAAGATGGTTGTGTATCATTTTTAAATCAAGTTTTAATTTATTATTTAAGTTGTGAAATTTACGAAACAAGCTTTTCGGTTTCTCCCATCTTCAAAACAAATTTCAAAATTACAATTACCTAAACCGTTTTTAAAAATTGATTTACAAGAGTATCTAAAAACCAAAATCAAACAGGTTTATTCTTATAAAACCAGAGTTTATTTTTAATGATAGTAAAACATGTTTAGATTTGTCCCCGTGAGGCGTGAACTTAGTTGGTATGAACAGTGCAATATGTAAGAGTCGGAGTTCGAACTCCAAATTCTTCACTTATTTAAAGTATTGGAGAGGCTATACATGCAACAAGACCTTTCTTTTATTATCATTGCACGATCTTGAGGAAATGTAAAGAGGGATTGAACCATAGATAAGAATCCACCGAATTGTGTATAGTAGAAAAGTAGAGTAGTCCTACCTACAATTTAAAGAAATTAACAGGAACAACAATCAGAAAAAGGTATTAGAAGTATTATGGTCTTGTTTGGATAAACAACTTAATTAAGCGCATATCATTTAAGTGCTTATGTAGTAAACTGTTTGGATAAACAACTAAATTGCTCATGCTTTTTCTCTTTAAAACCCCTTCTTAGCAATATAGTAAACTGCTCTCACCAAGTTGTGCAATAATGATCAAATATCTCATATTTTTGAATTGTCATCATGAAATAAAACCATTGAGTTTTGAAGTTCAGTCTTTACTTGGTACGCAAGGTTACTCTCAAAAGCAGATATTAATGCTTGTTTTGTAGTATCGGCATCCTCTTCTGAATTTCCAGAATATATACCTTAGATCAAGTAGAAAATCAGTAGGATTCATGGCGACAGACGGAGCATAACCAATACCAGAGAAGTAATTCATAACATATTCTCCCTTTCCAAAGTACAATATCCATTACCATCTACTAACAGTAAAATCTTCTGAAACATGTGAAAGAGTTTTGCTAGAAGGTTGATGTATCGTTATTATGACAGTTCTTCCACCTTTGGCTAACTCTCACAAATTCATCACAATTGTCTTTGATGTGGTTGAATCAAGACCTGTAGTAGGCTCATCAACAAGCAATAGACTTGAATTAGTTAACAGCTCTTGTTCTATACTAACTCTCTTCCATTCTCCACCTGAAACACCTATTAAAAGTGGACTTCCCATTATAGTATCCTTACAATGATTCAAATCAAGCTCACCCATAACTTTTTTAATACTTGAGATTTTCCCTTGTTTTGAGACTATTCGGCAACCGAAGAAGAGCCGAAAAGACTAGTGTCTCACAGACTGGTGGGTGAGGATAGAAGATGTCATGTTGAGCAACAAATCCTAAGTTTTGTTTCACTGATTTTGAGAGTGGTTTTCCATTGTAAGTTATGGTTCCTTTCGTTATCATTTAATCTGCCTCATAAAGCATTTATTAGAGTTGATTTGCCACTGCCTAAAGGGGCTAAAATTGCTAAAAATTCACCTGGAAATACAATGCTAATAATCCCTTTCAAGATTAATTTCTCCTCAGAATTTAGGCTTAAACATGTCTATAGTCCTTGCAAATATGGCTCAGTTGAATTTTATTCCCTGTACTTACTAATCCTCCCAAACTTTCCCTGCAATTATTAATCGGCTCCTTCTATCATACACTCCAATATTTATACGTACCAATACTCCAAACTAAAATGACCAATAGTTTTTTGATAGCATGGAACAAGTAAGTGTGAGTAGATTATATATAGAATTAGTCCCACCAAACTTGTGAGTTTTGCACTTTGAGACTTTTATTTTATGATATAATTAATTTTAATTTGATTTAATAGAAAACAAATTTCAATTGTTGAACTCCATTCTTCTACTCCTTCATCCCAGTTCTTCTTCATCCCAAATATGAAGATTGCACTTTAAACTAACCCATGTCACAAAACAATTGGTTCTAACATTAACTTTCAATTAAAGAAAAACACCGTGGATCACGATCACGTAACTTCCCTTATTTATATTGCAAAGCAGAAATCAGGTATATTTGAAAATACCGATAGAAAAACAAATAAAAAAAGCATAAAATTGTACCATGAGAATACAAGAAAAAAGGTCACAGAAGAAAGCCATGCCATCAATTTTCCAATTAAAATCCGGTACTAGTATTTCAAGCAAAATTAATGGAGAGAAAGAAAGAAAAGAACATAAATGAAGTTTTGTCAAAAGATGTTTGAGATGAAATTGATACATAGATGAAGTTTTGTGTTCCCGTAAAGGAAAAGGAGGAGGTTACGTTTGAGGTGATGAAAGTTGGAGAGAAAATTGTGATGGCGGTAAATGATTTAGTTTTGTTTTAATTAAAAAATTAATTAATTACTTGACTGAAATAATAATTTGTACAATTTCTTGGAGTTAAATTGAATAGACAAGTGTACCAAAACTCTTTCCTTAAATCAATATTTAATAATGCTAACATAGATCATTTAATTGAAATGACTATTTTCTATTGGTTTAACATTTGAGAGTACCAAAACACTCAATTTTATTTTGAGTACTATAGAAATTGCCTTATTAATCACTTGAAATTTGGTCCTAATCACGTTTTTGTGCTGAGGTGGATAGTCATTAGCGACGTGGCACACACTGATTGGGAAAGATGATTGCTGACTCAAATAAAACATTATGAATGGACGCAATTGCCCTTGCTGAATCAAAACAACCAAGAAAATACAAAATTGTCCTTCTTCTTCTTTCCTCTAATTTTTTCCAATGAATACATTCAAATAATCTTCATCTCTTTCAACCCAAAAATCCTCTTTAACAAATCTGGAAAAAGTGACGAAATGCAATGAAGGTGATGAAGTAACAGAACCCAACAATCTCACCACAACCTCTTCCATCACCACTATGAGCCATCTCTGTCGAAACCCCAACAACAACAACTTCCTATAATTTTTCTTAAACTGAAAATTACAAAGATGGAGTTGCAGTCTATAGTTTCTGAATTTGCATCATGCATCCTCTGATTGAAAATTGTTCCTTCGCTGATTTTGTCAAACAGATAAAAATTCACATCTGATTTCATCAGACTCAAAACCCATCGTCGATTTCGTCAAACCCCTTTGTTTTGCTCGGCGGCGGTGGAAATGTTTAACAACGACGACTTTCCCGTCGCAACGGTTGTGAGGCAAACGAATCAAATCTTTGTTATTTCCTTGTTTTTCTGGGTTGTCAATTTTGAATCACCAAGAGATTCTTGAATAAATTGTTGTAGGAGATTGAAATAATGGAAAATAATGAACAAAGATGGAGGAAAAAGTTGCTCCAAGGATTGATAACAACTTGGATTTGTCCATGGTAGTTTTATGAATTGTCGATGGTGGAAGTAGGGAGAGAGAAGTGGGTTTTGGAAGAAGATAGAAGGGCAAAATGGTCCGTTCATGTCTTTTTGCTTAGTCATCACTGTGTTTTCAGAGTTAGTCTATGCCACATCAGCTAATCACACGCCACATCAGTAATTAAATGTAATCAGGATCAGGGAAAGTTTGGGAAGATTAGTCATGGACTAAAATACCCTATTTGCAGGGACTATAGACATATTTAAGTCCAGAATTCTAGCCTTTTTGCATAACAAGCCTTTGTTTTTGCTGGTTTTGGTTTTATGCACGACATAATAAAGAAACATTTGCTATAATAAAGAAACAGTTGCACGACATAATAAGCCTTTGCTTTTTGCATCACTTTTAAACAATTGCTATAATAAAGAAACATGTTTCTTCTGTCCAACGGTAGATTGATTATTACTAAAAGGATGATTTTTTTGTTTTGTTCCGGAAACCATCTAAACAAGAGTGAGTCATCAATTTAGTCTCTGAAATTTAGGAGTCGAACAGTTTGTTTTAGAAATTAACAAAATTTTAAAATAATCACAAAAATTTGTTAGTCTTTTTTGTTAACCAAGATATCCTCGGACGCAGCTGTGATTCTAATAATTTAAGATGACTGAGATCCATTTAACAGGTAGACTTCTCCCAACAAATGTTTTTCCATACGTACCGATCAGGGATTGATCGGCTGACCAAATGATTAAGGGACCCCAAACATCTACCATTTTTGTCACACCATGTTCATAATCATGTTAGTCTTTTTAATCGGTCAACCTATTTCTTGATATTGTTATAGAGTGACTAATTGATTGAATGTTTTTAAATTTCAATGATAATTTTGAAAGTAGAGAGACCAAACTATCCCACCCCTATAATTTCATTATTTCATATAGTGAATAACGATTTATCTAAACAAATACTGAAGAGCGACAGAAAAAATGTGAACCATTTTGAATTTTGACTAATTAGAAAATTGTCATAGTATTGTGTCTTGAGAAGCAGCCAAGTGAACATACCAAGTCAAATCCCTCAATGGTTTGGCTCAGCATGAAAGTCTTACATATCATAGATGTTCCACTCATTTGATGTAGTAAGGTAAGTCTAACATAGTTGCAAGTCTGTGAGTATATAAATGCATTAACTTTCTGCCCTAAGCATCAAAATTCAGTCTCGAGTGGCACCAATTTGTTTTCAATGTGTAGAGTGATTTACTGATATCCTTGCTAACATAATTTCATTTTTCTTTAGTGCTTTATGTGTTGCTTATGATCACCAAGTTTCATTTCTATTTATTAGAAAGACCAATAAGGGAAGAGCATGGAGCTGGTCTTGTGCCAAATTAGGCATGAAAACTCTCCAAGAGCCTCACAGCTGGTCGACTCTCATTTCACTCTCTGTTGAAATATAATTCAGCTTTTCTTCAGAAATAATACTATCAACTGCATAAAGTTGAATTCATTTTCCAAACATGAGCACCATATTCACTTTCTGCAACGGGGGCAAAGACGGCAGCTTAAAGTATAGCTTGCCAGAACAAAGCAAAGAAAGAGGAGAGTAAAGCAGATTATGGCCAGCAGAAATTTTGTGAGAAGAATAGAAAATTGGCGATACTTGCTGGATGCTTCTAGGATACACAAAATTACTGCTTAATTAATATTGTACCAAGCTTCAACTGTATTGCTACCTACGATCTTTATGTACATTGAAATTGATCTTTCTATACTGTTTCAAGTTATCTTCCATTAATAAAGAGCTTGCATGTACTTTACTTATAATGTCTTCTCTTTTTGCCCTTTTCTATAGTATTACATTCAGTGATAATTTTCATCTTAATAAGTCAATTCATCATAATATCAGGAATGGAGCTAGAAGGGGACCAACAAAGGCCACGGTTCCCCTGGACTTTTTTTAAAAACAAACTATATTTTTTTGAAATTTATATGATATGGTGTATTGACTTTTTTGTGATTCCACATTACAATTTCACTTAGAAATATAATATCACTACCTACGATTTTGTGTGCGCACTCTTATATTGATCAATTGTAAATATTGTAGGTGCATAACGGCAAACCACAAATTTGTTAAAATAACAACCTTGATTTTTTCACCCTAGATGATTCAAATTCACTATACACACACTAAATATCTACTTTGGGAAAAAGGACAACGGTTAAGCCCTACAATAATAACCAAAATATGTGAAGAAACAAAATATGAATTCTGCAGGAGGGCAAAACTCATTAAAGTAAAATAAAACTCGAGATATTTTTCACGAGTCTGAACATAATTGAGAGAAATAAAGATTGCCGGAAAGAAATAAACATCGACAACAGAAATTTGAAAACACAAAGAACAATAATACGGTTTGAAAAGGAAATGATCCAAATCCTAATGAAAAATAGTATATCATTTGATTAAATATAATAAGAGGGGCGCATATATAAGCTCCTTTCTTCGTTTCCTCCAACCATCCCACAATGTACCAGTAATTAGTGTTGATGTGCCTGAAGATGGAGTTGTAGATTTATAGTTTAAAATGACTCTGTTAGACATGATGTGAGTGAAACTGCAAAACAAAAGAATGGAAGGAAAAAAATGAATTAGTTTGACAATGATGCCATGGCTGCAAGGTAAGATCACCAGTGAGGCACTGACACAAAGGTTGTATGGTAAAAAAAAACTAATTATATCAATATAAGGTATAGAAATAAAATAGTTTCCAATACCTAAATCAGTGTGGAAGTGCTTGAGCTAGTGAGAAAAAATTCAGACCAAGAAAAATACCCAACATATATATTAATTTATTTTCAAAAACATTCTTATGTATGACTTAAAGTTAAAAAATATACAGATAAACCATATTCTAAACACGGCAATAAATCAGTCAGCTCAATATATAATCTTTAACAAAGTTTTGAAGTAAACAAAATAATTAATACAAAAACTGAATTTCCTCTTAGAAGAACCACCTTCAAACCAACGAGCTTAAAAACGTCATCTTCTAGCTTCTAATTTAAGTAAATAAAACAAATCAAAAAATTATTTGATTCAAAGATTGTCAAACCTTTAACAATATCAACCAAAACCATCAAATAGAAAAGAGTGACGCCGTCTATTAAGCAATGTACATGAACTGACACAAATTCAAAACGTATACCGTCTAGGAGACACTCTCAAAATGTCAGAGAAACCAAGCTTTCAACATAAACCTTGGTAGAGAACCAGTGTATTCTATCAGTAATTCTAGTTCGCAGTGCTCTATTATCTCTCAATTATATAGAATTGCTTGTTTTTCTTCCTTGTTAGCCAATATTAGCGTATCACCATGATCAGAAAGGTGCAATGGCAAGAATTGAGAATTTTGCAAGTCATAAACGTCAAAATACATACTCTTAAGATTTTGATAGTTAATTTTAAGGAGTTGAATCCAAGACTCTTCAACTACAAATTCTTCCATCTTCCATATAACAAAATGAGTTCTCATATAATCATTAGAAAAGCAAAGACAGTCCATCAATATACTTAACAATGGTTCAATAGCTGACATTTCATCATAACCGCCAGGAGGCATCAACTGCGTGTACGTCTTTGTTCCCAGGTCAAGCGAAACAATCACAAATTCCCTAATATCCATTTTCTCCAAACCAGAAACACCAACAAAACAAATTTTACTGCGAAGGGCCAACCGACAACCATTCAAATACACACCATCATTCACACCAGGATAACCACGGGAAAACTTTGAATAGGTCTCCAAACATTATCACCCAAACTTAAAACTTGCCCATCAGTTCTCTCTTCAGCTTCATTAAAAAATAACCGCACTACCTTATAAGTGTCCGAAAATTTATCAAAACCAAACCCAAACTTAAATTAGTATACAGACATAAATTATCTCGAATATGCCCTAAATTTGGGGACATTTTATGAGTGGCAGGGTTCCAGAAACGCAGCCAAATTTTTCTAAGTAAAGGGTGGGAGGAATAACCTAGCAAACAAAGCCATCCATTGCATGAGCCAATAAAAAACTGCAATTCTTATCCCTTAGTCGGTAATAAGGGTCGCTTGTAAGCGTGATCTTCGAGCTCTTGATTAAACGACAAACAGGTAAGGGTACAACATTATTCGAAACTAGTATTAAGTGCGGGTTTCGCGCTGATTGCTTAAGGTGAAGTTTGGCAAATTTAGGATCAGAAATTATAGAATTCCAAGACTTGCAAAGGCATTTCATTTGCATAAGAGATTTCACATCGGAAAAGGAAAGAACTTCAGTTATAAGATCATTAGGGAGGATTACTGGAGACTCTATGATAGGTCCGCAAGTGTACGGAAATATCTGTTTTAGTATAAAAGGTTTGTCGAATCCACAGAGACCAATGTCAAGTACCGTAATTAATTGTTACGT
>Ga0315915_1000473_pt1 | contig 41353 bp, 20 predicted proteins | sample MpolbnodulesMG_FD_207738 | JGI IMG/M metagenome (GOLD analysis project Ga0315915, IMG submission 207738) | Medicago polymorpha root nodule microbial communities from Los Angeles, California, United States - branched nodules | ecosystem: Host-associated > Plants > Roots > Nodule | place: USA...
GAGCAACTATGCATTTGTAAAACCAAGGGCGTTCTTTAGGGTGCAAACAACTCTATCGAGTTGGGTCTACAAAATTTTGGGGTCCAAAATAATATATAGTGCATGTAAAAACGCAATATATACTTATAACGTGGTAGAAAATTCAAATTTGTTGATATGGCCGAGTGTTAGAAATCAGAGATGGAGTTTTTAATGGTATTAACACCTGAGATTTATGTTTTTCTCCTTTAATTAATCTTTTTCCGAGCATGTTAGGGCCTAATTTATCATGTATTTGAGGTCCATATATGTCTTAAATACTCTCTCTTCTTTCTCCAATTCAGTCTAACTCTCATCAATATGTTGGACTGTATATTTACAAGAGTAGTGATATTTGAACAACAATTGAGATAATTTTTGTGACAACTTTTTCTCTCTCTCTTTTTATTAGTAAAAAACAATAGAGAGAGAAAAAGGAAGAGAGACAATAAAAACATAATGTGAATATGAAAGAGTGTTGATAAAAAGTTATCACAAAATAATCGTACAAATATCATTCTCTATATACAAATCAAAACACAACATAACTTTTTTTTTTCTTATTATTTTTTAAGAGCACTTCTTGTAATTTTTGACACATGCATACGTGTCATTTAAAATGACAAACCTCTACAAACAAATAACAAATATTATAATTATTCTCTCAAAAAATAAAACAAACTTTATAAACTTTCTTTTTCTAGAGATCTATCTTAACTATGAGAGTCAGACCTCCACTTTCACAGGGATAGTCCTACACTACTAGAAAACACGATTTTTGCGACGGAGTTTTGTGAGGGAATTCTTTAATTTAGCGACCTCTATTTTGATCACTATTTATGTCGCTAATCAAATTAGCGTCCGATTGTTAATATTTATACTTTAGTGACCATTACTTCGGCAACTATTTATGTCGCTAACCAAGTTAGTGACCAATTTTTATACCATAGCGATTGAAATTTATGTATTTTCTTCAAAATTCAGCCACACCATGGTTCATGCATATCCATCCCTGTACAAAGTGCCGACAAAACAACCCAAAGGAGAGACCCACATGATTCGAGAAATAGAAATATTTGCATCAAAATAAATTAAAAAGCGACCGTTAAAAATATTAAGAAAAATAAAATTTTAAAATAATTTTTGGATTTAATACTTAATGATGAAATTAATGAAAGGCATATTTTTCAATTTTTTTGTGTGTTTAATTTTTATTGGTAGTTCAACTTTTTCTAATGGTGAATGATACATGTTTGTCTCAATTGAGGCTTCTTAATATGTTGTGACTCATGACCAAAAACCAAAACACACATATATAGGTGTAACTATTTATACTTTAGCTACCATTATTTCGGCAACTATTTACGTCGCTAACCAAGTTAGTGACTGATTTTTATAGGTGTAACTTCAGTATCATTGGAAGGAAATGATAAGGATTCTATATGTGTGATCGGTGATGATGTGGACACAATATGTTTAGCAAACCAGCTAAAGAAGAAGTTCAATAGTGTCACCATACTTAGTGTGGAAGAGGTGAAAAAGAAATCAGATGAAGAAAAGAAAAAGGAAGAAGAAAAGAAAAAAGAGGAAGAAAAGAAAAAGATGATAGAAGCATGTCGTAGTGTTTTGCAAGGTACTTGCATCAAGTGTCACGACTTGAGTTGTAATGGAAAATGTGATAAATGCCCAAAATGTGAAAGTCTAAAGTGTGATGAAAAACATTGTGTGACAATTTGCTTTAAATGTGAAGATTCAAAATGTGATGGCAAGTGTAAATGTAATTGCTCCAATTGTGACAACAAGAAGTGTAATGGTTGTACACTTCCTGCACCTCCTAAGAAACCTCCTACACCTACTGAGAAGCCTCCTACACCACCCATCCAACAATGTCCTCAATGGTGCACATGCCCTAAATGCTATGCTCCATATCGACCGTATCCACCTTGTTCTAACCCTTATCCACCTTATTGTAAGGTTGTTTATGAACAAAACCCCGAGACTTGCTCCATCATGTGATACCATACCTACGGATGAGGATTCCATGCACCCGCTATTGAGTCCATCAACATCGGAACTTATAGATCTATAAAGATAAATTTTACCTTTTTAGATTCAACAATTTGCACCGACGTTGCACAATGTAGCGGGTGTAGCCTTTTGGAAAAAAAACAATGTAGCGGGTGTAAGTGATCCTTACACCATTTCCAGGAGTAAGGACTATGCCTTGGATAAAATCTGCAAGTATGATTTCATTATAAGATATTTGCATTATTAGTATTCAATAATCTTACAAGAAAAAACAAATAAATTAGTGACAAATTTTGATAGGAGAAAATGTGAAATACATCTATCTGATTATGTCATTAAATTTAATGACTAATGAATTGGAGATGAATTTTTTTCTATCACAAATTTTGGTTACTAATTCAATTGATCTTAATTTTAAGCCCCAAGTTAACAATTAAGAATGGGGTTTTATTTGGTTTGGTCGTATTCAGTATCATGTAATGTAATTCTTCTAAACTTGCTTTGTTTTTTTCCCCGGTTCTTGCGAGATTAAATTTCATATCTTTCATCTTCTCTCTTATATCGTTGATATAATGACAAAAATTGCTTTCAAGTAAGTTTCATCATTGCTTTCAAGGAGCAATAAACTGGTTTGGGCCTCAAACATAAGAGTTTGAGAAATAAGATGTGGATTAATTTGAATTGTCATTAGTATTACATATTAGAGCTCGTTTGTTACAATATTTATTATGAAAATAACTTTTAAAAAATTTCATCCATTAGTCATAGATTTTTAAAAATGAAATATGAAGAAAAAGAAACATAAAATCCATCTAGTCTAGTAACCGACTTTTATAAAAACAAAGTTATTTTCATTATGGTAAACGAAAACAAAACATCTTTCCTTCTTTTTTAGAAGGGCCACGGGCAAAACCCACACGTGGTCATGGGTATGGGTGGTGTGGTGGTTGTAACATCTAAGACTGGCGAGGGCGAGGAGTGGTAGCCGGTCCATAAAATTTGACAATGACCGACTCTGACTACTTTTAGGAGAACTGAATTCGCATTAAAATGAGAGAATCCTAATATCGTGCAAGTATGAGACTGTATGTTTGAACGAATACTTATAAGAATTGTTTGGTACTGCCTATATCAACAAGATACATCTTCTTTTTGGTAGCACGATCCATAGTAATTCATAGTTTTTTTTGGAATGTGGGAAGTGGTTATAATTTTTTCGATAAAAAAAAGAGAATGGTGTGTTTTTTTTGTTCCGGATTTCCTGGAACATATCGTCGTATTTTTCTCCGAGTTCGTATGGAAGATATTCAGTCCCTCATACTACAAGCGTGCTTGACTTGGAACAATTTTGAAAGGTATGACCTTCTCGGAAGTTTCCTAAAAAGTCTGTGAGTGAGGACAAAACACGATGAAAAGACTCGTGCTGGTTTGTGGAGTCAATCGAAACTCGAATGAATTTAAAGTTTCCTGAGATGTTACAAATGGTAGCAGAGCATCCCAGTACGATGTGGTTCAGAGAAGAACCAAGTGGAAGTTGGCGAACATGTAACGCTAGAGGCTAACGAGGGTAGGGAGTGGTCTCCGGTGCACAAGACATGGCAATGAACGGCTCCTGACAACTTCTAGAAGAACTAAATTCACATCAGAATGAGAGGGATCATAAGATCGTGCAAGTATGAGATTGCATGATTGAAGGAAAACTTATAAAAATTGTTTGGTACTACGTATATAAACAAGATGCATCTTCTTTTTGGTAGCCTATTCCATAAGAAATCCAAAGTTAAGCGTGCTTGAATTGGAGCAATTTTGGGATGGGTGATCTTTTGGAAAGTTTCGTGGAAAATGGGCGATTGAAAACATAACAAGCTAAAAACACTCGGGTTTGTATATGGTGCTCGTTAGAAGTATCTAAAGTAGTTAGAGATGTTAAAATGGTGGTGATGGAACCTGGTGCTGCTTATCGTCTTCTTAAACCTTATACGTCTGCTCAAACTCCTATAGTGTAGGATCAACCGTTTTTGATATGTTAGACTGCGAACTTTCCTCCTCATCGATGTTCCTAGGTCATCCCCTTTTAGAAGTAGGGTTTGCTGCAACATTCACTTTGGTTCATGAGTTTGTGCTTCTATCTTATAAATTGAAGCTCGCATTGCCTTAGGTTCATGTTTTGATGATGTTCGTAAATAGTTCTTAGATGATTTTAGTTAGATGTTTCATTTGAAGATTGTTTTGTTTTGGTATTATAGCATAGAACTATGTTAAAGCACCTAGCAAACCATGCCTCATTGTGTTATGTGATTCCTAGTGTCTTGTGTGTTGTTGTGCATAGGTATCCTCATGTTTGTGTGTCAAAATTGTTTTTCTAGCTATTTCAATCGATTGAAATAAGTCTTGAATCGTATCACTCTGAATCGTTTTCAAGTTTGAAATTTGCAACAAATTTGGTATGACCAAGATACGTACATTGCACTGAATTTTACTGCTTTTGTTGTCATTCAATTTTTACTTTGCATTAGAATTTTTGGTTGTTTTGGTGTTTTCACGAATTAACTCCTCAACTCAATACGTAAAATACTTAGTAGATTTTTCATGGAGGTTTTGTTACTCCACCAAAGATATGGTGAAGAAAACCCGAACTAGAGCTGACAAACCCCTCACAATCTTGAGGCCTGCAAATTGTTCAATCAACGGAACCCTAACTCTCGATCGAATTTTTGTTTGCAATATGAATTAGGTCGTAACTCTCACTTGACTATTTTAGTAATGTGAGCAATTTTTAGGGGTTTATTGATCAACCATTGTCCCTAAATTCTAGGCCACTTTTGAGAGAATTTAATTTTTTTTTGCAACCAGCCCCATTTTTTGAGTGAAAATGGATAGTTTTTTTTTGTAATAAATGTTTTTTAAGTCGAATTATCTTTCAGAGAAATTATTATTTTATGGGGAAAAGGAAAAAACTTGGAATAAATGTTTTTTGTATGCAATAAAAAAATGGTGGAAATGTTGGAGATCAACTTAATTTTTTAGGTCTTTTGTCTTGAGTTAAATTGGAGGCATTTTTACTTCAAGTAACTTGGCGTTTTGAAGTTCGCTTTTGTAAAGTGAATAAGTGGGGTGTTCGATGTTTAAATTCATACATCTGCAGAAATAATGCAATATTCTTGCTAATTGAACTACGTTTACATGGACAAATTGAAAGTTCTGTAACATTGAAAAAACTCCTCTAAAAAAAATATTGAGAAAAGTTGGGACCAAATTTTAAAGGGTCCGATAAATTGACACTTATAATTAAGAGTAGTTGAACTAATCAATTTTCTAAACTGTCTTTAAAACATAGTATTTAACATCAACCATAATTTCTTAAAAAAAAAAAATCAACCATAGTTTCAAACATTTCTTTTGTAAGCAAGATATATTGAACAAAAGGAGTAGGCCCCAGAAACAAACTAACAACCTCCGAAAAAAGAGCATACAAATTATCATCAACAAAGACTAATTAGCAAAAAGTAGGAACATTAATAAAAATATGCATCTTCATTGCTGGTTAAGACCCTCCTTAGCAAAGGTGTATGCGACTTGATTTGTTTCTTGAGGAATAAGTTACCTCCACACAACCAATCTTCTTCGCCAGAGTATTTGTATCTTTGCAAGTCGACCAAGGATGATTAAGAACACAACATATCCGCATAATAGTCAAAACCTCCACGGAATCAGTTTCAACCACGACATTGGACAAACCTCTCTTTCGGCAATCAGCTGCAAACTGTATAGAATCCCAAATAATTATGCGATAATGTTGTTTCTGTCGCAGCACATAATTGACAACTCGGTGAATTCGTAAGGTGCCTCATGTATCTTTCAGAATTTGAATGAATAACTCATCTAGTAAACCTAAGCCAAGCATCGCAATATTTATAGAACTTTCAAGCTCCAAATGATTGAGAAAATTATGTCATGCATACAATTTTGAGGCTTACGAAAAAATTAATTGAACTATAAATAAAATAAATTATGTTATGCTAATTTTATTTCATTCACTAAAAACTCGGTTCCACTTTAAACTCAAGTGTTTAAGAAGTGATAATAGGTCTCAATTCTTGATGTCTGACTTTATCAAGCTAAAGGCATTATTCATCATCGATCTTGTGTTGAAACCCCTCAACTAAATGGCATTGTTTAGCGGAAACATCAACACATCCTTAATGTTTCACGTGTAATTTTCTTTCAGGTATACATGAATCTCCCACCTAGCCTCAAGGTTCCAAAATCTTCTCTAGAGACAACCAAAGTATGTAAGATTCACAAATATCTCTATGACCTTAAACAAGCAAGCCGGTAGTGGTATGCAAAACTTTGAGCAGCTCTTGTTTCCATTGGTTACCAACATTCCTTTATCGACTTGTTCTGGTACCAAAATAACAACTCTTCTAGTTTATGTGGATGATAATTTCCTCGCAGGTGATAATCTCGCTGAAATTTAACATGTCAAATCTTTCATGGATCACCAATTTTGTATCATAGATCTTGGCTAGCTTTTGTTATTTCTTGGTCTTTAGATAGCTCGCACAATGGGTCGTATCTTACTCAATTAGCGCAAGTATACTTTGGATTTTCTCTTTGACAATGACCATGTTGCTTGAAGCCTTGTTATACTCCCTATGACTCTTTATTGAAACTACATGATCCAAATTAATTGGCCACATTTTGTATCTGACTATAACTTACCCATATCTTGCCTCTGTTGTCTAGCAACTTAGTCAATTTCTTTTTGTCCCAGAGACATCCATTTTCAGGCATCTACTCATGTCTTGAAGTATTTGAAGAGCTTCTCAACAAACAGACTTTTCTTCCATGCCATTCTCATGTGAAGCTATTTTTGTTTGCTGACTCAGATTGGGCATCATGCCTTCCTATCCATCACTTTGTTCATGGTTATTGTGTATTTATTGGTTCTTCTCTTAGCTCTTGGAAGTCCAAGATGCAATCCAAAGTTTTGATGGAACAATGTGTAAAGATTGAATGAAACCAACACTCAAAACTGTGTTTAAATTGAAGAAGATGGGATTAGGGTTTCTAGGGTTTTCTATGGTTTCTTGAATTGAGAGAGAGAGAGAGAGAGATACGAATAAAAGACTTGTAAAATTTTATTGATGAATTGGAATTACTTATTTACAATAGCTATGAAGTATTTATACATCAAGTGATGTAAAAAAAACTGAAACAAACTCATAACTTCTCATGCAAGTAACTTGAGTTAGTTAGTTCACACGCAAGTTTCTAAACAAACTACTAAACAAAGATAAAACTAATTCTAACTAAAATGAATTACTAATCCAATACACCTCTTTAATTCATTTAGTTAGATGCTTCAGAGATTCCCAACTTCATTTTCAAGTACTCAAAGCTTCTTGACTTTAATGGTTTTGTGAGCAAATCTGCTATCTGCTCATCTGTTTTGTAGTGCTTTACCTCCAACTTTCCATTGTTCACCTAATTCCATCAGTAGCATGTTGATCCATTGAGCTTGACATGCTGTCATGGAAGCTGCAATGTATTCTGCTTCACAAGAAGATAGTGCAACCACTGATTCCTTCTTAGAACTCCATGAAAAAGATGCATTTTCAATCATGAACACATAAGTTGCAATGCTTTTTCTGTCATCCTTATCTCCACTCCAATCAGAGTCTGAATAACCTATAAGTTCACCACTTTGATTTTTAGAGTACTGGATACCATGATTGCTTGTTCCCTTCACATATCTCAGAATCCTCTTTGTTGCAACTAAGTGTGAAGTGGTAGGTTTCACCATGTATCTGCTTATAAACCTACACCATATGCAATATCAGGTCTTGTATGGCATAGATACCTCAAAGAGCCCACAATTTGTTTGAATAAGGTTAGATTCACTTCCTTCTCATCATTTACCATAGACAGTTTCACTCATATGTCAACTGGAATTGAAATTGGTTTGCAATTCAACATGTTGAACCTTTTCAAAACATCTTGTGCATATTTTCTTTGATGTATCAAAATTCCTTGTGAATTCATTTCAAACTCAATTCCTAGAAAATATGTGAGATTGCCTAGATCAGACATCTCAAACTTCTTCATCATATTCTTCTTAAAAACTTTCATTTCTTCTTCATTGTTTCCAGTAACTATCATGTCATCTACATATAAGCATACAATAAGCTTATTAGTGGTGTTTCTGCAGTAAATTATGTGTTCATTGACACACTTCATGAAGCCTTGCTGAACAAGAAAACTGTCTATTTTCTTATTTCAAGCTCTTGGGACTTGCTTTAAACCATACAGAGCTTTATTAAGCTTATATACATACTCATCATTTCCCTTTATCTCAAAACATGGTGGTTGATTCACATATACTTCTTCTTCTAACTCACTATTGAGAAAATCAGATTTTACATCGAACTGGTACATAGACCAGTTATTATTGAATGCTATAGCAACAACCAACCTGATTGTTTCCATCCTTGCCACTGGAACGTATACTTCATAATAATCTTGACCATACTTCTGTAGGAATCCACTTGCAACTAGCCTAGCCTTGTATTTTGTAACCTAGCCATCTGGCTTAAGTTTTGTTTTGAAAACCCACTTAACATCAATACATTTCTTATTAGTAGGTAGTTGAACTAATCTCCAAGTATCATTCTTCTCTGTAGAGTCTAGTTCTTCAATCATTGCTTTCTTCCAGTGATTTTGTTTAAGAGCTTGCTCAAAAGACACTGGTTCAACGTCAGCAAGCATTGCTAATTCCACAATATCACCTTCATTTGTGACTGCTTGATTAGGAAATCTCTCATAATCTCTCAACCTGCTTGGTGGTTGAGTATTCCTTGTTGGCCTATTAGAAACTCATGCACCTCCTTCATTTGTATCCTCAACAATTTCTTCTTGTTCTTCAGTCTCAACTTCTTTTGTCTCTGAGTCAGATAGATAGAGGTGACTGTCAAACTCATTTGATGCCTTGTCTTTCCAGTTCCAGCATTTTGTTTCATCAAACTTCACATCTTTGTTGAACACTATTTTCTTACTATTTAGATCATATAGTTTGTAGGCACCAGTTAAGTGATATCCAACGATAATCATTACTTGAGATTTATCATCTAGTTTTCTTCTCAGCTGATCAGGTACATGTCTGAAACATAATGAGCCAAAGATCTTCAGATGTTGAACACTTGATTTTACTCCACACCATGCTTCTTCTGGCGTTTTTTTTGCAGCTTCTTTGTGGGACTTCTATTGATTAGATATGCTGCAGTAGCAGCTGCTTCTCCCCACAAGTAACAAGGCATCTGTTTTTGCTTCAACATGCTTCTTATCATACTTACCAATGTCATATTCTTCCTCTCTGAGATCCCATTGTGTTGAGGTGTGTATGATGCAATAACTTCATGATTTATGCCATTTGATGAGCAAAAATCATTAAACTCAATGGAAGTATACTCACCTCCTCCATCAGTTCTTAGTTTGCTAATCATTTTACCACTTTCACTTTGAACTAACAACCTAAACTTCTTAAACACACCAAATACATCACTTTTCTTAGCCAACAAGTAAATCCATGACTTTCTAGTAAATTCATCTATGAATGTTACAAAGTAGCTATTTCCTCCTACTGATTTTACTTCAAAAGGTCCAGATACATCAAAGTGAATTACCTGAAGTTTCCTGGTTGCATTGAATGGTACTATTGCATTGTATGAATTTCTGGCTTGCTTTCCTATTAACACATATCACACACTTCGTTAGGTAACTTTATCTTTGGTAAACCTTGCACCATTTTCTTCTCACTAAGCATATTCAAGTCCCTGAAATTGATATGCCCATATCTTTGATGCCATAACCAATTTTCACTCTTAGTTTCTGATAGCATGCATTTATCTTCAATCACACTAATATTGATTTTGAAAGGTCTTTGCTTTGACATAGGAGCTTTCAGAATCAATCTATTCTTACTATCAAAAACCTTCATAGCTTGTGCCTTCATCTTCATAGTGTACCCCTTTTGTAGTAATTGACCAATACTAATGAGATTGCTTCTCATGTTTGGTACATACAACACATCAGTGATGCAAGCTTTCTTGCCATCCTTCCTATGAATCAGTACTTTCCCAATACTAGCTGCACAAATTATACTACTATCTGCAAATCTTATTTTTCTATTAACTGAATCATCTAATTTAGAGAACCAAGATTTCTTGTCTGTCATATGATTTGAACACCTAGTGTCCAAGTACCATTCATCACTTCTTTCTTCTTCCTCCTTGACTATTTCCATCAAGAGTACTTCTTCAGAATCTGAGTCCTCATTTTCTGAAAATCGAACTTCATCCTTACTCCTTGGAACCCTCTTTGATTTGCATTCAGATGCATAATGTCCCCACTTCTTACAGTTATAGCATTGAATATCTTTCTTATCTTTCTTCTTCTTCTTCTTCTTCTTCTTCTGATCATGCTTTGCATCTTCTTTCTTAGTGCTTTCTTGATTCTTGCTAGAACCTTCACCATCTTTGTTAGAATAACCAATCCAGGGTTTCTTCCCTTTTTTGAATTTTCCTTTCTTTATATACTGAGCCTGCAAAGCTTGATCAGATCATACATTTTTACCTCTTTTTTTGTTCCTATCAATCAACCCCAACTCATGTGCTTCAAGACTTGCTTGTAGTTCTTCTATCTTCATAGAATCTAAATCTTTAGATTCCTCTAAAGCCACCACAATATGATCAAATCTTGATGTTAATGTTCTGAGAACCTTTTCAACCTTCATCACATCAGTGACAGTTTCACCATTCCTTGTCATCTGATTTGTCAGATTGATTACCTTATCAAAGTATTGACTAACTGATTCTTCTTCTTCTTCCATTGTCAGTACTTCATACTGTCTTCTCTAAGCTTGAAGCTTTACCTTCTTCAATTTACCATCACCAGAATTCAATTTCTCCAATGCATCCCATGTCTCTTTCGCGCTTTCATAATGCATGATCTTCTCAAAGATCTCATTGTTAACACTCTGATGCATCAAGAACATTGCTTTCCGATCTTTCTTCTTCAAATGTTTATGTGTTTCTTGTTGTACATCAGTTGCATTTGCTGCTAGTGTTGGTATGCCTTTATTCACAACTTCAAGTACATCCTTGAACCTGAAGATCACCTTCATCTTTACAATCCATTGATCAAAGTTCTTGCCTTCAAAAATCGGTAGATGCGCAGGTATATTTCCGTTGTGAGTTGCCATTCTTCATGAATTCTCTAACAACAATAAACGAACCAGGCTCTAATACCAATTTGATGGAACAATGTGTAAAGATTGAATGAAACGAACACTCAAAACTGTGTTCAAATTGAAGAAGATGGGATTAGGGTTTCTAGGGTTTTCTATGGTTTCTTGAACTGTGAGAGAGAGAGAGAGAGAGAGAGAGAGAGAGAGAGAGAGATATATGAATAAAAGACTTGTAAAATTTTATTTATGAATTGGAATTACTTATTTACAATAGCTATGAAGTATTTATACATCAACTGGTGTAACAAAAACTGAAACAACTCATAACTTCTCATGCAAGTAACTTGAGTTAGTTACTTCACACGCAAGTTTCTAAACAAAGTGCTAAACAAAGATAAAACTAATTCTAACTAAAATGAATTACTAATCCAATAAGTTTCCTCCTGTCAAGTTCTAAGCTGAATTACTGCTTGGTGGCCGAAATCAAGGGTTTAAGCCGTCTTACGCTTGGGTTGGCCTTTGTAGCAAATCCCACGTAGTGGGATAATATTTAGTCGTTGTTGGTTGCATCAAGCGACGTCCCCAATGAATTTTTTTATTTTTTTCTTCTGGAAATACCGGATGATGAGTGTCTATACAAAAATTCCTCTCAATTGTATTGGATAATTAGATTTGTAGGTGCCTTTTTTATTTTTTGACTCAAGATTTGTAGTGCTTTAAGAATCTATCTTGATTTTTGAATTACAACAAAACATTTTTTTGTTTTTGTTTTGAGAGAATTACAGCACAACATAGCACGACTGATTATTCGTTGAATTTGCTCTAGAGCGGAGTCATGCCCAATTTGCCTCTGCATGTGCTTCCGAGTTCCATGCCACTTGTAGATTTTTTTAATTAAAATAAATCAAAGGGTTGATTTCTTTCACCGACAAGAATATTTTTTTATAATGGTGATTTTCACTTGACACTGAGTCAAAATTTAAATTTCAATATTAGATAAATATTAAATATATTTTATTTCTAATTAGTCAATTTAAACCCAGTTTATTTGTAAGCAAAAATGAGTCGGCTTGCAACACAAATATGAGTTAAGCCACCATATCATTTTTTTTTGTATGTTATATCATAACCATGCATCTAAAAATCAATGAAAATAAAAATACTAAAGCAAGATCTTTTCAAAAACAACATACCAAAGGAATACATATCAAAGTATAAGATACTAGTAAACTATTAACTTGTAACCTTTGAGGAAGTAAGGATTCAATTTACAGTGTGATCTTCGGCAACATGCAAATAAAATATCATGAAAAAAATAATTAAATTTTCCCTTTTACAAAATTACTACATCAATCCTTAAATTACCCCAACTATGAGTGAGAATTATTTTGTTTTCCCATCATTATTTTTTGTTACTCCATAAAAATATATGTAAAGTGATGGCAATTGAATTTCCAGCTTTTCTAAGGCAATAAGAGTTGGCCTTTGAGTTTTGTGAGGACTTGAAGACGGTGGTGAGTAGTTTATTTAATCCTGTTTCAAGAAGCAATATGAGAAGACAATTAATTCAAAATAAAAAGGAAATGTTAGATATTGATTCAACGGTTAAGTTGTCATTTCTATCTAGAAATAATATGAGGTGACAACTAATTCAAAAGAAAAAGGAAATGTTAGATATGGCTTCAACGGCAGTGTCATTCCAATCTAAAAACAATATGAGGTGACAGCTAATTCAAAAGAAAAAGAAAATGTTAGATATGAATTCAATGGTTAAGTAGTGTCATTCCTATCTAGAAGCAATATGAGGTGACAAATAATTCTAACGAAAAATGAAATGTTATGTATGGATTCAATGGTTAAGGTCATTCCTATCTAGAAGCAGTATGAGGTGACAGTTAATTTAAAAGAAAAAGGAAATGTTAGATGGCAGCTAAGTAGTATCATTCCTTTCAGTGAACAAGTAGTGTCATTCCAATCGAGAAGCAATATGAGGTGACCGTTGATTCAAAAGAAAAATAAAATGTTAGATATGGATTCAATGGTCAAGTAGTGTCGTTCCTATCTAAAAGCAATATGAGGTGACTATTAATTCAAAAGAAAAAGGAGATATTAGACATGACCTCTGAATTCTGTGTTGACTTGAAGACGGTGGTGAGTAGTGTATCTAATCCTACCTCTAGTCTAAGAAGTAATATGAGGTGACAGCTAATTCAGAAGAAAAATGAAATGTTTGATATGGATTCAACGATTAAGTAGTGTCTTTCCTATCTAGAAGCAATATGAGGTGACAGTAATTGAAAAGAAAAAGGGAATGTTAGATATGAATTCAACGATTAAGTAGTAACATTTCTATCTAAAAGCAATATGAGGTGACATTCAATTGAAAAGAAAAAGGGAATGTTAGATATGGATTCAACAATTAAGTAATGTCATTTTTATCTAGAAGCAATATGAGGTAATGTTTAATTCAAAAGAAAAAGAAAATGTGAGATATGGATTCAACGGTTATTAGTGTCATTCTTATCTTGAAGCAATATGAGGTGATAGTTAATTCAAAAGAAAAAGGAAACGTTAGATATGGTCTTCGAATTTTGTGTGGACTTGAAGACTGTGATGACTAATCCTACATCTATCTAGTCTAAGAAGCAATATGAGGTGACAGCTAATTGCAGAAGAGAAAGGAAATGTTAATATAGATTCAACGGTGGTGAACAATTGTGTTGACTCGTTAGCCAAGTTGGAGTGTGATGATGCTGATTCTTGATATTTTTTTTAGAGTTTTCCAGCTCCTCTTCGTCAAGTGGTTCTTGTTGATGCTATGGGAGTTTGTATTACTCGGTTAATTTTCTTATAGTTTCTTTTTTTTCTTTTTTTTTCCGAGTTTTAGACCTCTTTATTACCAAGATATAAAGTATATAATTAGATATAATTTTGAAGAATAATTGATGTGGTTAACAATTCTAAGATGGTCTTAAAAAGAGGGCAGACAATTCAACTTGCCTTACGTATAGGGACGAAAATAACTAATGTGAAAGTATATTTATTATTTACGTTACATGAGAAATATCGGCAAAACTAAGACTATAGGGACGAAAATATAGTAGTTAAGAATTAATTATTGCAATCAAATCAAAGTACACAATAAATAATAAGAAGTGGATTCGTTATATGCACGACCAAATAGTTAAAACAAGCTAAGCTCAAGTTGGTAGCTGGCTATAGAGAGAGTTGACTCTAACAACCTCAATAATGCAAAAATGTTTAGTCTTTTTATTGTTTTTATTCTTTTTCATTTTATCTGCAACTAGTTGAACCTTTCACAAAACAATGACAATGCAGCTAATTTATGGTCAAGTCAACAAGCAATATATCGACAAATACCAATGTATATATCATAACATATGTACTACTCACTCTATTCCAAAGCAGAAGACAAATTGGAAGAACCACTTTTTTTGTGTCCAATCAGAAAAATAAAAGAAGCAAAAAGTTTCTGTTTGTTTCAATTAAGCTAGGATGAAGGTATATGATTACTTAATCATTATTGAGTTTTCTTTTCATTTAATTCCCTTTTATTTACTATTTCTTTTTATAAGTTTTCTTTATCTTTTGTTGTAATTTTATTAACAAACTATTTATTAAATGGCAAATACAGCAAAAGATAGTTATAAAGTTGCAAATGGATTGTGAGAAATGCAGAAACAAAGCCCTCAAAACTGCTGCTGAGGTCAAAGGTAATCATCATGTCAATCCCTAAATTTGTTTTTTGAGGAATCCCTAATTTTGTTTGAATTATGGTTTTAAATTGTGGGGTCCAAATGCAATTGCGACCAAATTATTGAGGGTTTTGAAGTCTTCGCAACAATATCCTAATAACAGTTTTGATCGCTTTAACTACATTTTACCGTAATATAAAAGTTTGCAGCGTAACGTTAACTAGAATTTAAAACCTTAGTTTGCTTTGTCGTTAGAAGTAGGATGAATAAAATAAAAAATTTATTTAAGGGGACCGGTTTTCCTTAATTATTTTGTTCTCAGGTTTGGCATGTTCACAAATTTTCATCATCAATAAAGCTCATGATTTTCATGTATTAAATTGTAAACTCTAACTCTTTTTTTGGCTGTAGATAAAAGGTGAGAGGTTATATGAACTTTTGTGTCACATGAGTTGACTTCACAATTAATTTAGTCTTACATTCCCTCAACAAAAAAAAAAATTAATTTAGTCTTACATATGGATATATATGAAAAAAATTGGTGTACTCAAATATATGTTCTCTTCCTAGTATAAAATTAATATCAAAACAACAATATAATTAGCGCAAAAATATTCATTTAAGAAAATCAGATATTAATATTATTATTATGTTTTTCTCTAATTATATATGTGTGTGGGTGCCCACACAATCATGATTGATTGTGTTTGTGTGCGCACTTGCACATGTAACACAAATGAGTTGTCTTAGTGACACCCACTTTAAGTCTCGTGTGGACGAATGTGTACATATAAGTTAACGGGTTGTTACAAAGCGTTGACAAAACAATTCCAAAAAAACAGAACCAAAAAATCATTAGAAAAAATTGAAATATTCGCTTTGATTTTATTTTTTAATACAGGTGTTTAAAAATTAAGATAATAAAATAAAATTGTCTTCAATTTTTGTTTTTAATACTTAATGATGAAATTAAGTAAAGATTTATTTTCATTATTTTTGTGCATAATTTTTATTGAGAATTCAACTTTTCTTTACAAAAAATCATAGTCAGATATGTTATTTGAACATCATTATACTCACACATATGTGTTTATCTCTATCTTTCTCTCACTTTACAAACATTTTAAAATTACGCACCAAAACACATTTACACACCATATTTGACATCAATTTTTGGATGTCCTAACATAATTTCTCAATCTCAATATATACTTTGTTTTAGCTAGTGCTTCTTCATTTCTTGTGACTCATATGATAAAAAACCAAAACATATGCATATATAGGTGTGACTTCAGTATCATTGGAAGGAGATGATAAAGAGAAAATATGTGTTACCGGTGATAATGTAGACACGGTTTGCTTAGCCAACATGCTAAAGAAGAAGTTCAACTGTGTAACCATTCTAAGTGTGGAAGAGGTGAAAAAGAAAACCGAGGAAGAAATAAAGAAGGAAAAAGAAGAAGAAAAGAAAAAGATGATGGAAGCATGTCGTACTGTTTTGTTTGGTTCTTGCAAGTCATGTTGCAACACTAATTGTAATGGTAAGTGTGAAAAATGCACATGTGGAAGTGCAAAATGTGATGGCACACAATGTGTCACAATTTGCTTCAAGTGTGAAAATCCAAAGAGTTGTTGTGAGTGTAAACCTCATCCAAAGAGTTGTTGTGACAACAAGAAGTGTGATGGTTGCACTCCTAAGAAGCCTCCTTCACCAAAAATCCAACAATGTCCTCAATGGTGCACATGCCCTAGGTGCTATGGTTATGCTCCTTATCAACCTTATTGTAACCCTTGTCCACCACCTAATTACATGGTTTGTTATGAGCCAAATCCGGAATCTTGCTCCATCATGTGAGTAAGGACTATGCCTTCAAGAAAATTTGGAAGCATGGTGTCATTATAAGATACTTCTATATAATAATCTTTTCGAAAAATAAGTAAATTAGTGACGAAAATTTTGAGAGGAGAAAATGTGAAATTCGTCTATCTAATTCTGTCATTAAATTTAGTGATTAAAGAATTGGTGATGAGTTTCATTTTTTTTTTTATCTCTAATTTTTTAATAGGTCTCATCTCAACAAGTAAGAATGGGGTGTTATTTGGTTTTTCGTATTCATTTACCATATAAATTTTATGAAGCTGTTTTGTTGTTTGTTATTGTTTGAAAGAGATTAAATTGTATATTTTTCATTAATACAGAATAAAAGTAGCTTTCAAGTAAGTTTCATTGATCGTTCAAAAAAAAAAGTAAGTTTCATCAAGTAATATCCAAAGGAAAAGAAACTAAATTTTAATCCGGAAGTCGTTATTTGAGAGGTAGTGCAAACCTTGTTGTTTAAGGTAATTTTGATTAATTGAAAAAATCTACCAAATTCGAATATAAATGAATGTTTAATCAATGTGATCGTAATGTCTCACAAGTTAATGTGAAATTCTCAAGTGTGACGGTGTTGAATTTAAAGTATAGGCACACTACTACAAAAATGACATTTCACATCGGTTGGAATTGACTCTCGCATTAGGTACCATCGGATGTAACTAAAGATGATGCTGTATGTCCACCACATTTAACATCAGGTTGGAACAGTTGTGATAAGTTGTTTTCCACATTGGCAGCAAATCGTTGATTTGATATGTGATCAATTAAACTAAAAAAATAGGATTTCACATCAGGTGTACCATTGCAACGGATGTCAAATAGATATAATTCACATCGGGAATAAGTTTCACCGATGTGAATTCTAGTTCCATCTTACATTCATATACGTATTTCATATATCTTTTACGCAAACTTTGTACAAATTATTCCGTCACTTCTGCGTGCTAAGTGCTAACTATGTCAGAAAATGCCAATGTAATGATTTGAATGGTGGAAAATATATAACTATGTGTTAGCGGTTTTGAAAATTGAAACTATGTCTTATTCTTTTTGACAATGAAACTTTGTCTTATGTAACAAGTGTTTGGGATCAAAATCACCTCGATTTTTCTATATAAAATAAAGAAGTAAATCTCAGTATTTTAGTACTCTCTGGCTGACCAATTATTCTTTTATATTATTTAGAAGACTGACTAGTCATTTTATATGATACTAAATCAAATTGATTAATGAAATTAAGCAGGCATTGAAGCCACTTGCAGTTTAATCAGTGTGACGGTTTTGGCAGTATGGATGAGGCCTTAATTAGTTCAAACTTCATTATCCTCCGTATAAATTATATACATAAAAAATGACTGGTTTCCAAAAAATTGAAAATGGTTATATGAGAAAAATATGAAGACGATCCGATTTGGGAAAGAAAGTGAAAGCAAAAATAAAAAATGTTTGAAGAAGGGAAATATAATAAAGTAAATTAAAACTTTTATTATCCATCCTTGATCGTGATGTTAACTCAATTGACTGGGACATATCGACAATTTTGGCCCTCACCTTATATAATTCGGAGATTTTGGCCCCAACATCGACGTTGACCTGATCAAAATCAATGGGATCTCACCTTTGCAAAATGGGATAAAAAATTAAAGGGGCAAAAGTGTTATTTTGAAAGTTTGGAAGTCAAAATTGCCGGTTTATGAATTAGTTAGGGTCTAAACGTGCAATTTAACCAAAAATAACTAATAACATTGTTGATAAGATAGCAACTAAAGATATAAATTTAATGAAACTTAGGAACAATGATTGAAAATTGGCTCAAAACTGATAATGAAGAATCTGCCTAATCGTTGTACGTTCCTGGGGCATCGTGGTATGATCCTAGTACTGAAATTTGGAGTGAGCTACTGAAAAAATCTTGGCTCGTAAGAATATCACGAGGCACGATTTAAAGATGAAGTTCAGTACTGTACTTTGTATAAACTTGTAAATCGTGGCATGACGGGTGCTAATCATGGCAGGATTTATCATGATCTGGACTCTACATATAGCTTCACTATTCACTTTTTTTGAGAGAGTTTCAAGAGAGAGAAACTTGGTAAATCAAAGCAAGTAACTTTAGGGTTAAGTGTATTTGATGAGAGGTTCTTTTGGGTGGAGAAACATTTGTAAATACCTTGGATAGTGATATTTCATTCGAGGAATGATAAAAAAAAATTATTTAGTGTCTTCTCTTAGGATTTATTAATGTGGGTTTGAGTGACTTGAAAAATGGGAAGAAATTAGGGTTTGTTCTTTGTAAGTTTGTTAGCTAATTTTTTGTAACCTCGTTGTATCACTCTTATCAAAGTAGATCGGAGAGCTACTCTCTCCTTCAGAGTAAGTCATTTTTTTACCATGTTGGGTAAACAAACTTTGTTGTATTGTTTTTTTTCTTCTTATCTTTGTTGTTTTGGTTATACTTATGGTGTTGCTTCGCACTTAACTCTAGGTCTATTTGTTGTTGCTACTGTTTGAGACTATTTGGTCATTGATTACTACTTCTTTTGCTCCACACATCTAAATTTATTGGTGTGATTTTATTGTTCGTATTCGCAACATATTTAATGACATTAATGATAAGAGAGGAGATAAAGAAATCCTCCTACAGTTTATTCTCTCTTAAATATGAAGTAAACAACAAAGTATATTTCTTAAAAAAAATAAAGGAGTATGTAAAATTTACATGATAAATATTAATACGAACAAACCAAGAACACCACATTCTTAATAGTTTAAACGGGAATAGAAGAAACAAAAACAATTAAATTCTTCACTAATTCTTTGATCATTATATTTAATGACAAAAACTAAAGAGATGCATTTCACATATTTTCCTCTCTAAATTTTCGTCACTAATTTACATTTATTTTACTTGCAAGATATCCTTACTCTTGGATATCATATACATGATGCAGCAAGTATTAGGGTTTGGATCATAAACAACCGTACAATTAGGTCCAATAAGGTTTACAATAAGGTTGATATGGTGCATAACACTTAGAGCATGTGCACCATTGAGAACATCGTTGGAAGCATGGTGAAGAAAGCTTAGGTGTGCAACCATTGCACTTATTTCCATCACACTTTGAATTTCCACACTTAAAGCTGCAAATAGTGACACAATTTGTGCCATCACACTTTGGACTAGCACACTTTGTGCATGAATTACACTTACCATGACAATTGAAATTGTTGCACTTGCAAGAACCGTGTAAAACAGCATGGCATGCCTCCATCATCTTTTTCTTTTCTTCTTCTTTCTTCTTTTCTTCTTCCTTTTTCTTTTCTGCCTCGGTTTTCTTTTTCACCTCCTCCGTCGTTAGAATGGTGACACAATTGAACTTCTTCTTCAACTGGTTGGCTAAGCAAACTATGTCTACATTATCACCGGTCACACATACACGATCCTTATCATCTCCTTCCAATGACACCGAAGTCACACCTATATATATGCATTGGTTTGGATTTCGGTCATATGATGCACACCAAATAAAAAAAAAATGAAAATATGGCTCTTGTTAATTTCATCGTTTAGAATTAAAGACAAAAATTGAAGACAACTTCATTTTCTTAATTTTTCAAACTCCAGTATTTCAAATAAAATTAATAGCGATAATATGGCTATCTCCTTTGAAATTGTTTTGTCGAGAATTTGTACTTACACACCTACTCTTGTAAACATTTGTTGACAAGAGACCTAATGTCGTGCCACTAAGACAACTCATTTGAATTACCATGCGAGTGTTCCCGCATGCGCAAACGTACATATATAATCGAACTAGACTCAGAATTATGCTCAAATACCCTTATTTGCATAGAGAGTGTGGAGGTGACAAGAGATAAAGAGTGAGAGTTTACAAATATTTTTTTTTTTGGCATAACAATGAGAGTTTACAATTTAATAAACAAAAAATATGAGATTTAAGGGTGAAACATTGAAAAAATAACATACACGAGAGAAAAAAATCATGGTAATCAAGTTAAGGTAATCAAGTCCCCTTAAATCATGTAGCCAAAATAGTCCCCTTAAATCACATTCTTGTGTTATTCATCCTACTTCTTGATACAATGCAAAATCAAATCAAGGGATTAGCATACCTTTGACCTCAGCAGCAATTTTGAGGGCTTTGGTTCTGCATTTCTCATTGTCCATTGACAACTTTATAACGATTTTTTGCTGTATTTGTCAGTTTACATAAAGCTTACTAAGAAAATGATAAAAAATAAAAATAAAAAAATGAAAGAAAACATCAATAATGATTAGCTATGAACACACCTTCATTCTTGCTTATTGAAACAAACAACAAATTTTTGCTTTTAGTTTTTGTGATGATTGGAAACAAACAAAGAGGATCTGTGTTTTTCTTATGCTTTGCAACCGAGGTGGCAAGTACATAATATTTGTACGTTTTATTTGTGGACTTGACTTATAGATTAGCTACTAAGTTGTAAATAGAAATAAAAAGATAAAACTAATAATAATGACAGACAATCTTTGCATAATTGAGGTTGTTGGATCACTACCCAAAAAAAATTGAGGTTGTTGGATTCAACTTTCTCCATAGTCGACTTGTATTTTAACTTTTTGTTGGTGTATATAACGAATCAAGGTGTTATTAATTACTAGAGTTTTGAATGTTTTGTTTTGTTGTTCAAATAAATTAAAACACTTATAGTAGGCAAGAAGTACCAAAATGCAAGTAGTACTCATTCACTAAGGTACAAGATTTTTATAATTTTTTTGTGTTTTGTTGATTGGTTTTTATTTTTTATTTTTTATGAAAGTAATACGAAGAGATTGGATTCTACCGTACTGTCTCACCAAAGACTTTAAAATCGTTATTTTTAAAAAACTCTCTCTCTCTCTCCCTCCCTCCCTCCCCTCTATCTCTACAACATACACCCACTCATTTTTTTTAGCAAATGCATATAGGAATTGTTAACATAAACCAACTCATTTTTTTAGAAAGTGTGTTATAGTTAGCAAGTAGCAACATACACCTCAAGCAGGATCGTTCCTAGAGTTTGAGGCCTTAAGAATAATAAGAGAAAATGGCCCCTTGCATAATACATCATAAAATTTGTTAGCTCATTGTTGTGATTTTATTAACTCTTCATTTCATTTTTTTCCTGCTTTCCACTACCAAATAAATGTTTTTTTAAGCAACATCTGAAAATAAATCAAATATTTCATAAACACCAAAACAAAATAAAATATCGTAAAAGTATAGAACAATAGCACATGCGAAGTAGACTAAAATTTTAACACCTAAGAATAATAACACCAAAAAAAGTAAAAGTATATCAACAGGTAATTAACTAAATTTTAAACTTTTAGATGCAAAATTCTCCATTGTTAAACTCATAACAACAATAATACATGATATAAAATTAGTGTTAGAATCTTTAGAGGAATCATATATACAAGAACTTTTTTGTATACTAGAAGTACATCATTCGTCTTTTTATATGCTATAAGTATCTCCAACAAATTCATTACGATGATACATGACTGTGTCTTGCATGATCTTCCATTATCAAATTCAACTATGCAATCATTTCAATCAATTCAAGAAAGTCGACATTACTATATTGATGTAACTTATTTTTTTGGAACCTTTGAAAGACAAGATTAAGATTAATTTCTCTAGTAGGTCCATTTTCAACTAAAATATAATTTGTTTTGTTATGAAAATTATCCCAGTTTATTGGATAATAAATATCACCAATATTTTAAATATTAGTGAAACACATTATTAGGAACAAAAGACCCAAAAAAATAACACCAATTTCTTCGATAATATTTTTTTGACACATTATTAAAAACAACCAAATTTTTTTATAGAGAGGTGTATATAGAAATCTTTATGCTACACGAGGGTACATATAGCAAATTGCGCCAAAAGGGCCAGAAACATTAAAAGACTTCAGCCTAGCTCATCATCATGTCAATCTTTGGGGCCTTTCATGTGAACTTTCCTATATATACCCCCCATAAATGAAATATTTCTATATACACCCCCTCCATAAAAAAAATTGGGCCCATACAGGCAAGGGTCTTAGGCCGTAGCACCCCTGTCCTATGGCTTAGGGTCGGCCCTGACCTCAAGATGTATTTATCAATTTTTTTAATTATAACTTGCTAAAACACTCCCACATAAAAACTCGTGGATGTGTTCTAGTAAATCTCATATAAAATTATTTTTAACTGTGAAGACTCAAAGAGAAACGAAATTCATAGATGCTTTGATGACTTCAATTTTTTTTTTGATATAAATCAGTATAACTTTTATGAGAAATTCTAACTTGAACACAACCCCAAATCAATTTTATTTGGGCGCACACTTATAAATTGGTAAACTTAAAAGATAAAAGATTTAAATGATGTGACTAAATAATTTCTCTTTTAATTTTTTATATTTGTGTGTGTCCAAATCAATTTAATTTGGGTTTGTGCCCAACAAGAATTGCTCAACTTTTATACTCCAATTTTTTATTTATTGATAATTGTGCATTCTTTTTTGCATTTATATGTATTTTATATATAAACACTTATACTTCCTTCGGTCCTTTTTATAAGAGACAAATGGGTCAACTAAAATTGATATATTTGGTCTACATTATAAACCAAATACATCAATTTATGTTAACCCATTTCTCTCTTATAAAAAGGACCGAAGGAAGTAGTATATAATAATAATTTACGTGGTTGCTGTGAGCATAGCTCAGTTGATATGAACATTGCACGATATAGGTAGGAGTCCGGGTTCAAAGCTCGGATTCCCCACTTATTCAACTTAAAATGAATTTTTTTTAGCCATTAAGTTACTTAACAAAAACAGTATATTGCCTCCACGGAAAAATTCATTTATGCAATTTTTTTAAATCGGTGCAAGGTGGCTGGGTTTCAAAAGATAAATTTGCTACATTGTGATTTGCTAGTGTATGGTATATATGGAAAAATGGGAACTTGAAAATATTTCAATATAAATCCAAATCGCTAATTTCAGTGATGGAGCAAATTCAACTAGTGTCTTTGAGCTGGCTCAGAGCAAGGTCGTCGGGATTCTCTTACACTATCAATAAATGAATTGCTAACCTGTTAGCATGCCTTGGGTTTCAGAAAGCAGTAATGGTGCTGCAGCGTTTATGTTTCTTTTCCTCGGATTTTAGCATCTTTGTTTTTGGTTTCAGTTTGAATTTCAGCTCAAGGTTTGGTGGGCTATCAAGCTTTGATGATCTAGGAATTATATTTAGGAATTGCTGATCGGCAGTTTTGTTTTGTTTAGTTCAAAACATGGATAAGGTATTGTTGTTCTTGGCACAACCTTGTTGTCTCTGCTATGCATTGTTTCTGCAGCAGTATAACAAGTATCATTGAAGTAGCAATATTTTCCGCTAGCTCATTTGTTTGCGGCGGTTAGTTTGTTGGAGTTTGTTGAAGCTTTTTTGGCTTCTATCTTGTTAGTGTGAGAGATATCATTGTGTATTGTAGGTGTCATTTCATTTGGCCTATAGAAGTCTTGGAGATTAGGTGTAGTGGTGGTTGTGCTCTTCATGTTCTTTTGGGTGTTTCTGCTGCTTTATTTCTTGTTTAGCAAGTAGCATGATATGGAGAAAAGTGGAATTATGAGCATGAGCTGAGTTAAAAAAAAAAAAAAAATGATGTCTACAAATTTTAAGAGAAAAGTAAGAGGCAAACATTTTGAGTGTAAGCTTTAAAAATTTAAATAGAGTTCTTGTTCAACTACAAGATTCCTTCATTTTCAGTTTTCCGAGTTTCCATTTAGCGATTTCTCATTCATCTTGGACAGGTGATAAAACACACACAACAATAAATGTTGAAGAAGAGGTGGAAGCTGGTGTGAAGAATTGTTGAAGAAACAAGAGAGATAAAAGAAAAGATACCAATGGGCTAGCATATAACATATTATACTAATTGAAATAGCTTTTGATCATTTCTTCTCCTCAACTATATGGGCTATATTATCTTTTTACACACTTATAATACCATCTTAATTATTATCTTCAATATTTTAATTTTTAGTCTTATGAGATACGTATTACTACGCGGTTTCATTTTCTCATTTCATATTTCTTGGCATTAAATTACTTCTTAAGTCACGAGAATTCTTCGATAGGATAAATTTAAAATCCTAGTTGCATGATTGAAATTTTCTTGTTAATCTTCAGTCAAAGTTATTAATATATTAACTAATGTTAGTAATATATTGGTGTCTTTTTCTGTATGAGAGTTCGAAGGAAAACAATAAGCACCATGACACTATAAATTGTCTTGGAAAATAGCTAGATTGGCACATCATAGGTTAATTTCAATATTGTACGATGGCTTCTTATATCTTCAACGTATCAAATTCAATCTCTTTGCGTTTTCTCATTTTATTGATAATCATTGCCTTTACTTTGTTCATGCAGTTGGATCCAGTAAGTGCAGGTTAGTCACAATGAAATTAACAAGTAAACTCAAAAAATGTACAAAAGTTTGCTTGTTTATAAATAATGAAATTAACAAGTAATCTCTTTTTGTTTATTTTATGAAATCATTTTTATTTTGGTGACAACTGTGTGTATTTCCATAAATATGCAATGAAAATGTCAAAAAAAGTTATTTTCATTATTTTGGAAAATTCATCATCTCTATTGAGGATTTCATCTTCTCTCAATTGCAATAGTGCATTCAAGAGTCTCTCATATTGTTTTAATTAAAATAAAAAGAGAAAAGAGTCTCCCATATTTTTATTAACAAGTTAAAATGAACACATGTTACAAAAAAATGAAACAAAAATCTTTTCAAAAAGTAAACATAGTATAATTTCTTTAATCTTGATCAAAAAATAATTTCTTTAATCTTAATCTCAAAGGTTGATTTAGTGGTCTAGACTTCGGACTTAAGAGTCTGCTCCTACCTACAAAGTTTTGCTCTTCAATTGGATCCCTTAGTGGACCGTGAGGTTGACCTTCGAGATTAGTCCATCTTTACACTAGATATACCGAGCTTTTTTTTTTATAAAAAGTAATTGATTAATATTAAAATATATTTTTAATTATTGATAATAATGAGTAATTCAATTTGTAGATATGAGGACAAGGAAATTGGGAAACACGGCAAGTCCACCTCCTCCACCAATATTTAACACGCCCCCGAAGATGATTCCTGACCCTCGTGGCGGTCATCCACCACCTTAAGGCTGAAGACCATGACCCAAAATATTTTCTATTATGTTAGTTCCATAGACAACCACATCTTTAGCCTTATATCTTATCTTATCCTATCTTATTTTATTATACACATATACAAGTTTTGTAAATAAAGTAATAAAATGTTATCAAGAGTGCTTTAGTACTTTAGCAACTTTCTACATCTACGGATAATTAATTTGTGCACATTTTTTTTTTTGGTAAGGGATAATGTGTGCACATGTATGTATGCAGTGACGAAGCTAGCAATAGATTTACAAAGAGGCCAAACAAACATAAAAAATTATTACTTCTTAATATATTAGATTAAATTTATAAGAAGAAAAAAAACACAATGATTTTACTTATATACATGTAAATTAAAACAACATGAAAACAAATAATGATACTAACTATGTTGAGTTCAACGATGCTTCAAGGAGTGAAATTTATCTATACTTCATTTTGTGTTAGACATACAAGTAATGTCTCCATCAAAGCAAACAAATAAGTTATTTGCAAGAAATTTGTTGCTAACAAAACTATCTTTATAGTTTTTTTTTTTACTAAACTCTCTTTGAAGTTGTTGAAGAAACTAGAAGTGTCAAAATAAGATGAAATAAATAGATCAATCATATTATAATCTTTTGACATTCATGTTTCTATCAATTTTTGACAAATAAATTTATTTCGAGTAGGTAAATAATTATTATAGAATAGCAAAATATAAATAAATAATAAAAAAGATACTTATAATAGGAATCGGAGGGAGTATTACGTCAATTTGATTGCATCAGTAATATCTTTAATGCGGCATATCTGATAGAGAAATGATATTTGTACAATTATTTTTTGACAACTTTTGTGATAATTTTTTCTCTTATACTCACATTATGTTTTTACTTTTTATCTATTGTTTTGGTTTTTGTATCAATATCTCATTTTCTTTGTAAATCTATTGTTGTCCCATAAATTATCATATAAATGGTTGTTCAACACCCCTCTATATGATATATCATATACGTATATTATTGATTGATAGTTATATTTTAATTTCAGCTCCACAGCCATATTTCTATTTTAGTCTTATGAATACGCATTACCAGACGCTGAAATTTAATGCTAGCTAGATTTTTTGATGTAACTTTGAATGGAATAGCATTGGATCAAAGTCAATGCAGCGTTATTTTGCATCAACTTGAACATCAACCAATACATGGGCAAGAAACTTAGGATGGAGGGAGATTTCAGTGCTTGCATAGTGTTATAAAAAGTCCAATTAACAAGACAGGGAATATGCTTGTCAACCAAGATGAATAATGCATATCATATCATATAGTCAATATTTTTATTAGTTAATTAGAACTGGGGTATTCTTGAGCATTTTCACTAGGAATTGTCCAAAGCCGAAGGAATTTAAGAAAGGGTCGGAGTTTGATCGTAATATTTCTTCCTCCCTTCTTTTTTTTTTGTTGGTGGCTATGGTTTGAACCCCGGACCTTGCATATATTATGCATTGTTCTTATTAACTGAGCTAAGCTCACAAGGACATTTCTTCCTCCCTTCTAATAATACATTAACAACTAACATATTTATTTGCTAAAAAGATTGGAACTACTGAGATTTGGACAATGTGCAGACATTTTTTGTTCTCAAATATCTTGTTCGATATTATTGGTCAGACATATATTTTCTGTTTTATTTCTAAAATTTAAATTTATGCAAATAAAATAGAAGAAAAATAATAAGAGTTCATTGAACATTTTTTGTTGGGTGCAAGAAGATTGGTGAATCCGTCTCTAACAAAATTGAGTTTAGGCAGACGGCAAACCGTGGTCAGAAATAGAAATATTGTGGTCTAAACCTTTAGGCATCGGTTTTCAGGGATGTCGAGAATTTGATCGTTGCCTAAATATGTGTAAAGTGTTAGCCACCTTTTTAGAGAGAATATTTATTCAAAGTGTAATATTATTGGAACTCCCTGTGCCTCTTAAATAGTACTCCTTGGAAGGCCCCCACGACCCCCTAGATAAAAGTGAACACAGATGGCTCTTTGATCGGTACCCACGCTGCGTGTGGCGGACTGTTCCGTGATCACCTCGGGTCCCTTTTAGGCACTTTTTCCTGTAACATCGGCCACTATACAATTTTTTATGTGGAGGTGTATGCTTTCCTTCTTGCTTTGGAGTATGCAGATCAACACGGTTGGAGGAATGTTTGGTTGGAGAGTGACTCGACAAGTGCTCTGATGGTCTTTAAAAACCGGTCTTTGGTCCCGGTTTTACTTCGTAACCCTTGGCACAACGCTTGCTCCCAAGGAATCCAGGTTATCACCTCTCACATCTATAGGGAGGGTAATTGTTGTGCGGTCTTCCTTGCGAATTTGGGTCATTCGATACAAGGCAATGATTGGTTTTCGGTGTTGTCTCAGCCTCTTCAGACTGACTTCTTCTTCGACAGGACCGGGTTCCCTCGTTCTAGGTTGTCGTAGTCAGATGTTTCTTGTTTCTGTTTTCTGTTTTTCTCTGTTTTCTGTTTTTTTGCTGTTTCTGTTTACATCTTTGAGGGTTTTGGCCTAGTCCCCCCTCATGTACCTTTTTTCCCCTTTTTTTCAATAAAATTTTCATTTGAGATTGGCGGCATAGGATGGGGGTTCTGCAGGGTGCCAACCTAGTTGGGATGTCGTTGCTTCCCCCTGATGCCTGTCCAATCTCCTGGCTTAGCAAAAAAAAAAATAGTACTCCTTGTATCTCTAATTAATTGATATAGTTCGGCATTTCACACTTATTTTTATAATTGTATAAATAAAAGGGAAAATAATATTTTTTTACTAAAGTACCGTAATTAAATATTGATGTTTTTATCATTATAAAAAGATGTTGTGTTGAGAGTGATGTATGTTACGTTAATTAGAGGTTACAATTGGAAGAAAAAAAGTTTGAAATGAAAAGATCGGTTATTTTGGGATAGGTCATGAATTGGTTTCAAATCATGGTGTGGACAAGGAGGTTGGTTTCAAATCATGGTGTGACCAATGAGTTTGAATATACGAAGGTGTTATTCCAAGATCTCTTTGATTATGGTGTGAAATTAAATTTAAAAAAGCCATAGCGAAAAAAGAACCTACTAAAATACTTCCACCTTCCCAAATTATAAGCCTTTTTGGAAGAAAAAAAAACCCACAAATTACAAGTCGTTTTACAATTCCAATAAAACTTTAATGTTATTTTTTCTATTATATCCTTAACTATTTATTACTCTTTCATTTTTCAATTATTTATTTTTTCTTTTTTATGTTATTTATTAAAGACAATTAATAGGATATTTAGAATAAGGAATATAAATGTGGTTACTTGCCTAGTAGTATGACTCATTATTCTACAAGAGATTTTTTGGTCAAATTATATTAGTTAGTTACTAAGCAGTGATATTGTGTAGCCATTGTAGTTATCTTATTATGGGTATGCACAAGTCTATATAAGCAATGTATGTCTCATGGATTAGAATCAATGAAAAATATAATGAATTTCTTTTCTTTTATTTCTAGTTTCTCCCTCTAAATTTTGGAGTGTGATTTCTACTTAAATTGGGGCATATCAACAATTTTGTAAAACAACTCATAATATATCTTTCTTATATAAAATTAATTACATTTCTTAATGTGTGAAACGACTAAAACGATATATAATTTGGGACGAAATGTAAATAGTTATTGGTAGTTAACTTTAAATTCTCTTTATGTAATTGTATTGATAGATATATTATACTAACATTAATGTTAATAATTGGTGGCATTTTCTGTATGAAATTTCATCGAAAGTTCGTAGGAGGACACTAATTAATCACCACGACTATATATTGTCTTAGCTAGACTACTAGCATATCATATGTTAATTCAATATTGTGGGATGGCTTATATCTTCAACCTATCCTCAATTTCTTTGCGTTTTCTCTTTCTTTTGATAATCACCTTTACTTTGTTTATGCATGACCTCCAGCATAACCGTCATGTGACGTTGTTCCCCGGACCATGACGGTTAATGAAAGACAAATCTGAGTTTATTTTTTCTTCCGTTTGTATTTTATTTCTTAATTTTCCTTTGACTGAGTTTACGAGATTACGAATAAGCTAACATTAATGCTCTGTTTGTTTGAGGAGAAAAAGAGGCGAGAGAAGTTGAAAGGAGAGAAGATGGAGAGAAATGTCCCATCAATGGTGTTTGGTAGAGCAAAATAGAGGCGAGAGATTAAAATTGAGTGGACCCCACGTCAAAATTCTTTCTCTGCAATGGTGCGAAGAAACAAAACCACCATTATGATTTTGGGTCTTTATCAATTATACCCTTACTATTGAGTAATAAAGTTGTGCATTAATTTTTTTGTGTAAGGATATTTTGGTCTTTTCAAAATTAAACACACTTCTTTCTCTTCTATTTCTCTCTTTATTCTTTTGTACCAAACAATATGTTAATTCCACTCTATTTCTCACATACTTCTCTCTTTTCATACTCTTTCTCACATTTTTCTCTCTTCACACTTTTTTCTCACAACCAAACACACCGTAAAAGAAAGAGTCGTAAAGAGAATGAAAAATACCGTTGTGTCTGTATTTCTCATGGTTTGATTGGTTCATATTGGTTAACAACCACGCTTGAATCAAATAATAAATATTATATTATATAAATAATTAATACAGTCAAATTATTTTAGAGGGAATTTGATTGATGTAAGTAGCATTGTTTTGCATAAAATCTTATCGTGGAGTTGGTTACTAGGCCAAAAGAGAATTTATGAATTGCTCGTAAATCAATTTTATTTATGATCCAAGGGTTTTAGTTAACTGTAGCAACTTTTTACATCTACGGATAAATAATTTGTGCACATTTTTTTGTAAGGGATAATGTGTGCACAAGTATGTATGCAGTGGCGAAGCTAGCAATAGATTAAAAAGGGGCCAAACAAACAGAAAAAATTATTACTTCTTAAGAATTAATATATTAGATTAACTTTATAAGCAAAAATAAAAAGCACAATATATTATACATACATGTAAATTAAAACAACATGAAAACAAATAATAACACTAATTAGGTTGAGTTCAACGATGTTTCAAGGAGTGAAATTTATCTATACTTGATTTTGTATTAGATATATAAGTAATGTCTCTATCAAAAGCAAATAAGTAAATCATTTGCATGAAACTTGTTACTAACAAAACTATCTTTGTAGTTTTTTTTTCTTCCTTTTGACAAAACTCTCTTTGTAGTTGTTGAAGAGACTAGAAGTGTCAAAATAAGATGAAATAAATTGATCAATATATCATATGATAATCTTTTGACACTCATGTTTCTATCAATTTTTGACAAATAAATTTATTTGAAGTAGTTAAATAATTATTTTTTAGGGTTGCAAAATATAAAACATTGATACTTATAATAGGAATTGGAGGGAGTGATATTATCAACCGTGGCATATATCATATATACATTATTAAATGAATGTATCTAAAATGTAAATTTTTGCTTATAATAGTGACCGGTGTATCATATATCTATATTATAGATTCACATATTTTAATTTCAGCTCCTCAACCATATTTTAATTTAAGTAGTCTTATGAATACGCATTACCAGACGCTGAAATTTATGTTAGGCGTTGAGGGAAGGCAATGTGTTTATGGGTCATCTTATTTATAAGGTGTTCAACCTTTACTTTTCTATCCGATGTAGGACATATAACTCACACTTGCACGCAACTCCCCCTCAAGTGTGAGTCCATCTATTCATCATGCTCCCCCTCAAGCGGAAGCTCTTACTTGCTTGTATCGTCGTTGATGGTTTCTCTGCAAACAGACCGACACTACTTGTACCGCCGTTGCTGCTTTCTGCGCAAACGGACTGGCTGCCTCGGTCGTACCCTTTGTCGAACGGGGCTCCAGTACCACTGTTAGGTCACGAGGGGAGCTCAGGAGGACCGTCCACATCGAGGCTAGAACAACCGCACAAGCAAGAAAGACGCGACACTCTTACCCAAAACCTTAAGACAATGAGTTTATGGGTTCTCTTACTTATAAGGTGTTCAACCTTTACTCTTTTATCCGATGTGGGACATATAACTCACAGTTGTACATAACAATTTAATGCTAGCTAGATTTTTTGATGTAACTTTGAATGGAATGGCATTGGATCAAAGTCAATGCAGCGTGATTTTGCATCAAACTTGAATGTGAACCACATGGGCAAAAAACTTAGGATTGAGGGAGATTTCAGTGCTTGCATAGTGTTATGAAAATTCAAGATGAAGAATCCATATCATATAGCCAGCATATTCTTGAACATTAATTAAATACCACGACTATAAATTGTCTTAGCTAGACTACTGGCATGTCATATGTTAATTTCAATATCGTGGGATGACTTATATCTTCAACCTATCCTCAATTTCTTTGCGTTTTCTCATTCTTTTGATTATCTCCTTTACCTTGTTTGTGCAGTTGACTCCGGTTATTAGCGTAGGTTTGTCTTTGTCCACGTTGAAATTAGGCTTAATTGATATATCGGTCCATTAACTTTTTTTTTTTGTTCAATTTGGTCTCATAAGTCTTAACTTTTACAAACACGTCCCTTAACTTATTTCTTTTATTCAATTTGGTCCAATTTTGATAATTTTAATCCCCTATAAAACAGACCGTTGGATTACAAAGGTCTATCAGATTTTACAGTGCATCACTAACACCTAATTTGTTTACTTTCTTCTTCTTCTTCCCTCATCTTCATCTACATTCATCCTTCATCATCTTCATAATTTTTTTTCTTCATCATCTTCATAAAACCCAAAAAAAAATAATCTTCTCTCAATTTTCCTTTCCTTTTCGGATCAAACAAACAAAAAAAAAAATTCATTTTAACTTCATCATCTTCTCTCAATTGAGAGTATAAAAGAGTTTTATCACGACTCTTTGGACATGGGTAGGGTTTTATCATGACTCATGAGAGTACAAAAGAGTTTGGCTTGCATAAAATTCATTTTAACTTAAACAAAAAAACTCCCTAAAAAAAACAGATTGCTCAGTACTCTCTCTCTCTCTGGAAATCAAAACCGCCCTTCTTTGTTTCTTCTCCGGCGGACCGAACACCTTCCAGCACGGTGGTCGGTGGTGCAGCACCGTGCCGGAGTTATAAACTCCACTTTTTTTCAAAAATCTTTACACCTTTAAATATCCTTTTCTCTCCTAAACCCAAATCCGGTTTCACAAATTCGAAAAAGGTTCAAAATAATCCTATATCTAGGTTTTAAAATTCGAAAATCATTTTTAATAAAAGAGGAAGAAGAACAAACAATCTACTACCTTCTCTGTTTCGGATTCTGCTCTGATGTTCTTCGAAAGTTGGCTCGGTTCTGTTCCTCTTTCTTCCGATCTGTTCGGTTTGATGGATGATTCAGTTGTTTGATGGTGTTTTTGCGTGATTGTTGTTCTTTCCTTCTTCCTCCCTTCAAATCAGTTTTTGCGTGATTTTTGAACGGCTGGTGATTGTTTGTGGATGAATTTCGAAATTGTGGTTTTGAATGAATTTTGGGAATTGTTGGTGTGTTCTTGAGGTTATGTGATGAACACCGGACGATTTTGATTATTTTTGTTTGTTTGATCCGAAAAGGAAAGGAAAATTGAGAGAGAATTTTTTTTTTGGGTTTTATGAAGATGATGAAGAAAAAAATTATGAAGATGCTGAAGGATGAATGTAGATGAAGATGAGGGAAGAAGAAGAAAGTAAATAAATTAGGTGTTGGTGATACATTGTAAAATCTGATAGACCTTCGTAATCCAACAGTCTGTTTTTTTAGGGGATTAAAATTATCAAAATTGGACCAAATTGAATAAAAGAAATAAGTTAAGGGACATATTTGAGAATGTTAAGACTTATGGGACCAAATTGAATAAAAGAAATAAGTTAAGGGACCGGCAGATCAATTAAGCCTTGAAATTAAGAAGAAAAAAAACGTACAAAAGCATGCATGCATGATAGTAATGTTTAAAAAGTAATTAAATTTGTTTAATCTTGAAATATGCACTTTGATTTGTTAATTGTTGTTTAAAATGCTACAAAGACCTGCAAAACAAAAACAGTGAGATGATCTAAGACGTGTTGCGTATAGATCACTAATCTCTTAGGATTTAACAGGTCATTCCCAACATATCGAGGACTTAGAACTCGTAAGGGATATTATGTGACAGGATGTGTAACCCAGAAAGAATTGAAAGAGTGAGAGAGAGATATTTTCTTTTGTACATGAGGTTTGATTATCAGATTTTCTGTACAGTACATGTGCTCCTCAGAACTATATATATATATATATGGCAAATTCTATGATACACTCAATAATTCGAGTGTACTTGTACACCAAATACTTAAATTAATTGTTAAATGGGTTTCTTTCGAAGAAAAAGATTATTTTATATCATTTATAATTATAATAATTAAATATTTTTTACCAAAAGTATTGACGAAATAAAATTTAATTTTTTTATTAATCACAATAGAGAATATTGTTTAATTTTTACGATAAACAATGAAATTATGTTTTTTCTTGTGAAATGATATTTTCTAAAAAAATAAATGTCGACAAATAACTATTTTTTTCATAAATGATCGTTAATTTAAAATTTTTAAAAACAAGAGTACTAATACACATCAATATGCGAGTGTACCGTATAAGTTCCCTCATTAAATTATATGGTACACTCAATAATTTGAGTGTACTTGTATACCAAATACTTAAATTCATCGTTAAATAAGTTGTTTTTTGAAAAAAAAAATTATTTTATATCATTTATAATTATAATAATTAATCTTATTTGCCAAAAGTATACCGATACACCTCAATTTGTGAGTGTACCGTATAAGTTTCTTTCATGGCAATTCATGAGCACGTTTGTGAAAGAGTCAACAGTTGCTAAGATTATGTCAACTTATTCTTTAGAAAGACACCTATATATTATATGAAAACATGCATATGCTTTGATAACCAGCTCATAGAGTGATTAAAGGTATGGTTTGTTAGCATATATAGAACCGTTGAAAATAAATAACTTGAGTAAAATTGTAATAATAAAAATTTCACAATTAACAACGGTTACATAAAAATGTTGTAACCAATATTTATATTTGAAGAACTTTTGAAATATAAACAATATTTACAACATTGATTACATATGTTACTCAAAAAAAAAAAAAAAACATTGGTTACATATGTATATAATGTATAATTGAATTTGTAGATATGAACATGGTTAACGTCATGGCCCATAATGAAAGACAAATCTAAAAAAAAAACATTGGTTACATATGTATATAATGTATAATTGAATTTGTAGATATGAACATGGTTAACGTCATGGCCCATAATGAAAGACAAATCTGAATTTATTTCTTCTTCCGTTTGTATTTTATTTCTTGATTTTTCTTTGCCTGAGTTTGAACATATACGTGAACGACCATATATTGTGGTCAAAACCTTTAGGCAACGATTTTCGGGATGTGGAAAACGCGACCGTTGCCCAAATATTTCTTCAAAGTGTAGTATTATAGGAACTTCTACCTCTCAAATAGTACTCCTTCTATCTCAAATTAATTGATCTAGTTTGTGGTTTCACACACAATAGTATAGTTGTATAAATGAAAGAGAGAATAATATTTTTACTAAAAGATTCAAATCAAATATTGATGTATTTATCATTATTATAAATATAAAGTAAAAGATGTTGAGTTGAGAGTGATGTAAGTGATGCTAATTCGAGGGTATTCTTAGAAGGGAAAAAAAAGTTTTTATTGAAAATTGAAAAGATCGGCTATTTTGGGACATTTTTAGCGTTGAGGGAGTATATATATCATGAATTAGTTTCAAATCATGGTGTGGACAATGAGGTTGAATATACGATGTTATTCTAGGGTATACGGCCTCCATCTCAAAATATAAATTATTTTGGAAAAAAAATCACAAATTATAAGTGATTTTGCAATACAAATAAAACATTAATGTTTCTTTTTCTATTACATCATTTGCTGTTTATTACTCCCTTTTATCAACGCTTTTAATTTTTCCTCATGCAATTAAAAAAAAACTACATTTCTTAATTTATGTAAAATTACTAATTTGACTTATAATTTATGACAGATGGAGTAGAATTTTTTTTTCAACTTGTTATAGAGTTTTCTATGAGAAATAAAATTTGAGTTAGTTTTGAAGATCTCTTTGATTATGGAGTGAAATTAAATTTAAAAATGCAACGGTTAAAAAAAATCCTACCAAAATACTTCCTCGTCCAAATTATAAGTCGATTTGAGAAGAAAAAAAATTGTCATCAATTATAAGTCGTTTTATGATACCAATGAAACTTTAATGTTACTTTTCATAATATATATTCTTCTTCTTTTTTGTTAAGTAGTTTAATGGCTAGAATTCACATTTTTCAAGGTGAATAAAGTGGAGTATCTGGGGTTCGAACTTCGGCCTCTGCATATAATAATGTATGTTTTTGTCAACTGAGCTATCTTTAACTATTTTTTACTCTCCCCTCTTTCAATTATTTATTTTATTTTTCATGTCGTTTATTAAGGACAATTTTGTAAAACAACTCATAATATTTTTTTCTCATACAAAATTAATTATTTATAAGTCCCCTTTGAGTTTTTTTCTTTATCCATTTTCGTAAGATCCCTTTCAAATTTCAATGCACATTAATTAATTCTTTCCAACTATACCCCTATTTGTAATAACTACTTCCTAGAAACATTAACTAATTATCTCTTATAAAGGGTAAATGTAAAACAATAACAATTGTCAACAAAATTAATTCAACAATCAATTTTCTTAATTTTCTTGTTCTTTTTCAAAAGAGTCTTATACTCCATCCGTTTCACAATACTTGTCCATTTTGAAGAAATTATACATACCAAGGAATCAAATAAATGTTGTCATTTTTGATGAAATTATTTGTGTTTTTTCTATAATACCCTTACTCATTTATTATTTCATTCTATTATTTTTCTCTCTCTACAATGAATAAGTAAGGGCATTATTGATAAACCAATAATTAATGTTGCATTGAAACTTTAAAAATGACAAGTAAAGTGAAAAATAATTATTCTTTAAAATGGACAAGTATTATGAAACGACTATAATTTGGTACGGAATTTAATATTAGTAATTGTGCATATAGATATATACACTAATTAATGTTAGTAATTGGTGTCATTGTCTGTATGAAGTTTCATTGAAAGTTCGTAGGAGGACACTAATTAATCACCACGACTATAAATTGTCTTATCATATGTTAATTTCAATATTTTTGGGATGGCTTATATCTTCAACCTAACCTCATTTTCTTTGCATTTTCTCATTCTTTTGATAATCTCCTTTACCTTGTTTGTGCAGTTGGCTCCAGTTATTAACGCAGGTTTGTCTTTGTCCACATTGAAATTAAGAAACTAAAAATGTATAAAAGCATGCATGCTGCATGCATAATAGTAATGTTGTGAAAGTAATTAAATTTGTTGATTACATATGTGTATAATGTATATAATTGAATTTATAGATATGAAGATGAGGAAATTGGGAAACTTGCCAAGTTCACCTCCTTCTCCGATGCATAACCAAGGCGATGGCGTAATACATCGATAAGGTATTGTTGTTCTTGGCACAACCTTGTTGTCTCTGCTATGCGTTGTTTCTGCAGCAGTATAACAAGTATCATTGAAGTGGAAGCAGTAATTTCGGTTTGCTCATTTTCTTGTTAGTGTGAGAGATATCGTTGTGTATTGTTGGTGCTATTTCATTTGGCCTGTAGAAGTCTTTGAGGTTAGGTGTGTAGTGGTGCTTGTTCTGTTGATGTTGTCTTGGGTGTTTCTGCTACTTTGTTTATTGTTTGGCGAATACTTCATCCGTTTCAAAATACATGTCGCAGTCAACCATTTCACACATACCAATACCCAACTTTGACCATTAATATTTTTAATTATCTAAAGTAAAAAATTATAAAAATTTAATATTTTGTAAATATTTATTGAAACAAATCGAACATCTTACATGTTAACATTTGTATTTATATATTAATTAAAAAATATGGTCAAAGTAAGTTATGTGAATAGTGCACATTACAAAAATGTGACGTTTATTTGGAAACGGAGGGAGTAGTTTGTATGTGACTCGTGATTTTGATCTTTTCTTTGCATTCCATGTGCTTGGTTTAGATCCTATCTTTAAAGAGGGAAATGAATTTCTTAATATCTATTTCATCTTTCATAAACTGTCTCATATTTTTCCCCTATATTTTTCACATTCTCTCTTGTTTTAACTTAAAGTGTGTAGTGTAATGGTGCTTGTCTTGAGAGAGAAAAGTAAGAGGAAAACATTTTGAGTAAAGTTTTAAAAATTCTAATAGAGTTCTTGTTCAACTACAAGATTCCTTCATTTTCAGTTTTTCGAGTTTCCGTTTTGCGATTTCTCTTTCATTTTTCTGTTGTATTTTTAATTATGTTTCAGTGTTTGATATATTTCATTTTTCAATTCAATCATGGATGAATCAAGTTGTGTGATTCAAAACAAGATTCATTCTCGCAATTCCACTTTTCTCCATTTCCTTTTACGCTCCATGGTGATTGATGAATCAAAGCAAGATTTGCTGGTTTGACTCATTTTCTGTTTTGACATTGACAAGGTTCCATCCTCAATTTCAATGTATTCATGATTGTGCCAGCTTCTTCGTATGGAGTTTGTCATCTTGGTTGTTGAATTGATGAGTATTTGGAAGTTGTGCCATCATGTTGTTGGTTCTTGTTGCTTTGTCTAGTTTCCATTAATTGAATTTGTGTGCATTCAACTATTTGAGATTCAACAACATACCATTGTTGCCATCTCTAAAATCAGTGTATTGATATTGTTGATGGTGTGGTTTATGAATTCTCCTTATTCCATGATAATTTGTGTTTGCCTGCTCGAATGAAGTGTTCCTCAAAATGGGATTTAATACCTTTGGTTGCTCCTAATCAAGTGGAATGCCTCTAATACTTCTTTAGCTAAATTTGGTGGTTTTTTGTTGTTGTTTGGTGTCTTTGGGTTAAAGACACATTTCACTTCATGCTCTAGTGATTTTATTCCATTGATGATTAGTCGTATATTAGCTTGATTGATAGCATCTATTTACGATGGTTAAGCCTTGTTACATGCTACCCTGGTGGTTAAGCATTTTTTAGTCTTTTGGTGTGCTTGCGCTTCTGTCCTATGGTGATAAACCCTTTGGCCCTACGGATATGTTGATGATAACTTATGTTAATTGGTTGAGTATGTGTTGTGGCTTCTGCTTAATGGTCAAGCATTTTGATTTCTTAATCAAGTTTGTCTGGTTAAGATCACATAGTAATCAAGTTAGTTTTTAGTTGGTTACAAGTTTGTTATGTTTTTGCTTATTTGTAGCATAAGGTAGTTAGGGCTAAGTAATTACTTGTTCCTTAAGCCACCTAACATTTACCATGTACATAAGCCTTTGTAAGTGTAATTCACCAATCAATGAATTCACAATTTCATAAACTCTATTCTCCTCATTCTTCTATTCTTCTTATTCTATCAATTCCAATAAAATCAAAACCCTAGAAAACCCTAGCTTGTTCAACAAGCTTTGTGAGTTGCGCTAACAAATTGGCACCATGGAGCCTTTGGTTTCGTTCTAAGGGTGAAAAGAGATCTTCAATCACGCAATTATGAAGGTAGAAACACTAAAAGAGTAACCATGAATGGTAGAAGTAGTTTCAACACTCATCTTCCAATTCTTGAAGCACGCAATTGGGAAAGATGGAGTGTAGTGATGAAGAACTTGTTTGGGGCACAAGATTTGTTGGAGATAGTGCAGAGTTGTGTCACTGATCTAGCTACAAATGCAACTGAAGTTCAGGGGAATGCACACAAAGATTTAAAGAAGAAGGATTACAAGGCTTTGTTCCTGATTCAACAGAGTTTGGATGAAGGAAATTTTGAAAGAATATTAAAATCCATAAGTTCAAAGGAAGCATGGGATATTCTTGCAAAGTATCCAAACTCATCAATATTGATGCAGATGGAGGAGGAGCAGAAGATTGTTGAGTACATCTCCAAACTCATCAATATTGTGAATCAGATGAAGGCTTGTGGGGAAAAAATTACTGATCAACAAATTGTTGAGAAAATCATGAGAACACTATCATCAAGATTTGATTTTATAGTGGTTGCAATTCAAGAATCAAAGGATGTGAAAACTTTGAAGATTGAAGAATTGCAAAGTTCATCGGAAGCTCATGAATTGATGGTTTTTGAGAGAAGCCTTGAAAGATCAATTCAACAAGATTTTCAAGTTCAAACTATGAAGAAAGATGATTCAGATAGAAAGAAATTCAAGAAGGGGAAGAATAACACTAAGGGAGGAAACTGATCTAAACGCAAGAACAAAGGTTCATAAAAAGGTGAATCTTCAAAGGAATGAAATTCTTATCAAAACATGAAGAAAGGTTTTGATAAGAAGAAGATTCAATTCTTTAAATGTGAGAATTTTGGTCACTTTGCTTCTGAATGTTGGTCTGGTAAAGGAAAGCAGACAAAGAATGATGAAGAACAAGCTAAGATTGCCCAAGATGACTCAGATTCTGACACATTGTTATTGATGGTTACAACAACAACTAATGAGAGTTGCAATTCAGAAAGTTGGTTCTTAGATACTGGTTGTTCTAACCATATGATTATAAATAAATATTGGTTAAGGGAAATTGATCCAGGAAGGAATACAAAGGTGAGACTGGATGATCATAGAATGCTTGTTGCAGAAGGAATGAGGAAGATTGCTATTGACGAAAGGAATGAAAAATTAGCAATAATTGAAGATGTTCTATATGTTATTGGTTTGCAATTCAACTTGTTAAGTGTTGGTCAACATGTTCAGAAAGGCTATTTAGTCACCATGAAGGACAATGTGTAACGCCCTATTTATTAATTAATTATTTTTGGTTGAGTTTAGAGTCTTTTATATGACTTATGTGATTTATGTTGACTTATGACGTGTTGTGGTGTTTTAATATTTTATTAAGTGGCTTTATATTATTATTTAGTAGAATATGTTGGATATTTAGAATAAATATATATGAGGGGCTGGTTTGGATGTAGTTAGAAAATATGTGGACTTAGTTAGAAAATACGTAGATTTAGAATAAA
>Ga0315915_1000475_pt1 | contig 41340 bp, 24 predicted proteins | sample MpolbnodulesMG_FD_207738 | JGI IMG/M metagenome (GOLD analysis project Ga0315915, IMG submission 207738) | Medicago polymorpha root nodule microbial communities from Los Angeles, California, United States - branched nodules | ecosystem: Host-associated > Plants > Roots > Nodule | place: USA...
TTCCTTTATCTATATATAGGTATAGATGGATTCTCATATTCCCATCAAGAATATTTGAGAGGCTAGTAGTTCAATCAAATTCAGTTTTAAAGTCTAAGTATTGAATATCTGTGCTCAAACTGACCACCCAAATCGTCATTACTTAATTAACCCTCCAAACTTCAGAACCCTATATAACCAGAGCAAAAAACTACCATCTCAATCTCAGTCTTTGAGTTGGTGGTGGATACAATGATTGGGGTCAAAGAAAAAGAAGGACCCTTGATGAAGAACAACCCTCATTCTCTACTCATATCAAAGATTGTTACCGTTGTAATCATTGGAGTTCTTACTGGATGCATCATAGTTTTCTTTTTTCCTAATGACTTCTTTGTTTCTCAGTCTATTACCTCAAATCGTCACCTACCTGTTGCTGTACCCAAGACCCAGGTTTCATTTTCATCAAAGATTAACTATCTTTCGTGTTTTTCTTTCATTTTTAAATTGTGTCTTCTCTTGAATTTTAAGTTCTTGCATGTTGCATGATTTTTTTTGACTCAGAAATTTAATTATGTCTTCTTACTTTACTGTTTTTGTTTTGTGTCATTTGTGATAGTGTTTGATTTTGCTGCTTTTACAACATGTGGGTCGTTGTGGAATTGTGTTTGATCTTACTGATTTTAGTCGACTCAAACGAATTTAAGCACGTTTAATTAATTCGATAAATCCAATTCTATTAAGACTAATATATTATAAGAGAGTCATCCAAACGTGGAATTGGGTGAATCATGATAATATTGCCGGCTTTAAGACTTCATGTCCGTTTGTCAGCTCTTTTATTGCAATGATACGCCTAAATTATGGACAATAGTTTTTATGAATTTGATTTTAATTAAAATTCTTGATATAGATTATTACACTTTCATATTCGAACAAACTATATTTATCTTTTACAATGACACCAACAATGAACTCTTATATTTTTTAATGACACTAACAAATAGCATTCTTATGTGCAAAAACTTGCTTAAGGATATAATTGAAAGTGAAAAACTCAGTCTAAAATCATGTAATATCTTTATATATAGTATAGAAATATAGATAAAGTCACAAATCAAGCAATTGAGTTAGGTCGTTAATTAATAATGAACTTCATCAAATGACGAATGCTTTGGGATAAACTTTGGATTAGCAGAGTCTCATTCGACAGGAAATTGAATTGTTAACACCAAAAATATTACGAAGTCATGGTAAAATAACATGTTTGAATATTATGACAAAAAAAAATTTATGATATTTCAAACGCATGTTAAGAATGATAAAATATGGCTTTACACAAAAAATTAGAAATTTTTAAGAAGCGACAACTTAATTATGAATTTTTAAAACGTCAAAAACTCAACAAAAAAACGAAAATCACAACCAATAAATCGAATTTTGAGCTCACAATATGCAGAGACATCTATACAAAATACATAAAAATGATTTGCAAAATAACATATCATTTCGAAGATGATTCAATTTATTTTTATTTTTCAACTAAAACGTGCAAAATTGAAATTTTGTTCCTACTAAGCGTATATTCACATGTTAAATTTCATTCCCTAATTTTGTATGCTTGGTCAGAATTTAATAAGAACCATCACAATGAAGTTTTTTAGTTTTAAAATGAGAGACAAATTAATTATAAATTGTTTAAAAAATTCATAATTATGGGAAATAAAAATTCACGATTATAAATTATGTAAAGCCATATTTTGACGTCTTAAACATGCTTGGAAAAATTCATGAAATAATTTAACCTATAGGTCACTTTTTTGGACTACGCCTGTATTATAGGGTAAAAAATAAGAAGAATATCAAATTGTAAGGTTAAAATATTATATAGTATATATTACAGGTTCAATTTGAACAATTAACCCAATTTAAAATGTTTATTTTAATATTATTTGCGAAAAAGATTTGATCATACTATATGCCAAAACTAATATATCTTTTTATATATAGTTAAGTGAAGGAGAAAAACAGATAAACTATACACATTAGTGTCCATCTTTCTGATAGTAGGTAAAGGAGACACAATTGTGGGTTGAATTTTTTGTTCCAGTTTTAACCTACGTCTAAAACTTTTGACCATTGTTATAATATTAATTAAATTATCAATTAAAAATTAAGTAAATCTCATTAAAATATGAGCTGTCCGCAACAATAGGAACAAAATTGGACACTATAAAATATTGCATTTGGTCCTGCAAATATGGTCCCGTTTAAGTTTTGGTCCCTGTAAAAAATTATTTTTGGTCCCTGCAAAATTTTTTGTTTTTTAAAATAGTCTCTGACTCCATTATTGTGATGATTTGCATACGTGGCACATAATGACTGGACCCATTTTGTAGTTTTTGGTCCCTGCAAAATATTTTGTTTTTTAAACAGGTCCCTGCAAAAAATTTTGTTTCTGAAAATAGTCCCTGGAGGGACTATTTTAAAAAACAAAAAATTTTACAAGGACTAAAAACAAAATTTGTTTTTTATAGAGACCAAAACTTAAACGGGCGATATTTGCAGGGACAAGTGCAATATTTAAGCCATAAAACAATCTTATTTTCACCTTGCATAAAATTATATTGTGCGTTAGTGTAACCATTTTTCTATCAATTTTACCCCAGACTTAATTACTTTTTACCATTTTAATGTGCATGTCTTGATGATAGTAGTATACTGTAAAGGGGATATTATTTTCATAATATTATTTAAATTATCAATTAAAAAATTATTTAAATCTTTATTGAAATAGGAACAATACGCAACACTAAGAACACCATTGGACACTTTAAATCTTTATGTTTGTATATGTCAAAATGAGTATCTCTTTTCATATAAGCCAATAAAAAACAGATAAATGGACACACTAATCAGTTTCCATCTTTCAACCTGTTATAAATAAATTACCTATCAAATTTTAAGCCATAAAACAATCTTATTTTCTTCCAATTATACCATTTATTTAAACAATTATAATTACAAGTTTTTCTTTTATATATTAGTCAAAACAAAGGGAATGATATTTTAATTGGAAAATAAATTCTAATAAGGAATTTTGATTTCAATTTTATAATACCTTGCTTCATCATTATCAAGATTATGTGAGGCTTGTAACTCAATCAAAATAAGAGTCGTAATGGAAGTACTTAATCTCTGTTCTCAAATCCAAATCTTCAAAACCCCATAACCCCAAAATCAGAGTTCTTGTAGGATGCATCTTAGCTTCTTTTTTTTCCCAACAATGACTTCTTTGTTTCTCAATGATTTTTTATTTTCTTTTCTTTTGGCAGGAAAATTCAGCTGAATGTGAATCATCAGATAGAGTTAACATGTTAAAATCAGAATTTGTGGCACTCTTATCAGATAAAAATGCAGAGCTGAAAAAACAGGTGAGGGAGTTGACGGAAGGAAAAGACCAGGCTGAAAAAAAGTTGCTTGCATTGAGTAAACAGGAAAAAGCTGGACCTTTTGGTACTGTCAAGGCATTAAGAACCAATCCTAATGTTGCTCCTGATGAATTCTTGAACCCGAGATTGGCAAATTTATTAGAGAAAATCGCAGTTAAACGAGAGATCATAGTTACCCTTGCAAACTCAAATGTGAAGGAAATGCTCGAGGTCTGGTTCACCAATATCAAGAGAGTTGGTATACCTAATTATCTAGTTGTTGCCTTAGACGATGAGATTGCAAAGTTTTGTGAATTGAATAAAGTCCCATTTTACCAAAGAGACCCGGATAATGATATTGATACTGTTGGAAAAATTCCCAATGGTGCGGCTGTCTCTGGGCTTAAATTTCGTATTCTAAGAGAATTTTTGCAGTTGGGATATAGTGTTCTTCTATCAGACATCGACATTGTATATTTGCAGAATCCTTTTGATCATCTATACCGTGATTCGGATGTTGAATCCATGAGCGATGGTCATAATAACATGACAGCTTATGGCTACAACGATGTCTTCAAAGACCATGGGATGGGTTGGTCTACTAACGTTTATACCACGAGGATATTTGTTTTCAATTCTGGTTTCTTCTATATCAGACCAACCATTCCTTCAATTGAGCTTTTGGACCGTGTGGCAGCACGACTTTCGAAGGGGAATGCATGGGACCAAGCCGTTTTCAACGAAGAACTCTTTTATCCATCACATCCTGGTTATGACGGGCTTCATGCTGCTAAAAGAACTATGGATATATATCTTTTCATGAACAGCAGAGTTCTTTTCAGGACAGTGAGGAACGATGCTAACCTCAGTAAATTGAAACCGGTAATTATTCACGTGAATTACCACCGTGATAAGCTTCCTCGAATGAAAGCAGTTGTTGAATATTATGTTAATGGGAACCAAGATGCTCTCAAACCGTTTCCCGATGGCACACCTCGATAACCTTGTGTCTATGTCTTAGTTGTTGTTCAAAAACATAAGGAGGAGCACTTATACTTGAGCTTGTACCCTCATTTTCGCACTATAATGTTGGTTGTATGCTAATTTCATTTTTTAAGGTTGTTTTATCTCATCCTCATAAACACATTGTTAGCAAGCTCATTACAACATAATTGAGATCTAATAACAATTGAAAATTATTACTAGATCAAGAAAATTGTTACTAAGTAAATTTAGTAACATTTGAACAACTGTTATAACACAAAGATTCCATTGATCTAGAATTGACCTTGAAACACCTTTTATATTGTTTAAATGAATTAAAAAGTGTAATGGTGTTAATAACATTTTTTTTAAAATGTTTCAAATTATATTGTTAAAAAGTAACATTTTCATGAATGTTACCTACCAAATGTCACCGAAAGGAATCAGAAAATACATGAAATATTTCTGGTGAGGCCTAGATTGCCTTTAAAAAATGGTAGGTAATATTCCCACATTGTAAAATCCCTAATTAACCGTAATTAATTAAAGATAATTAAGCAAAGTTTATATTGTTCTTGTTCGGATTAAAGCAAGATCTTCATTCTTATACCTTAGCCTAGAGGACATAAATAGATATTTAGGCTTGTCAAACCTAGGGTCTAAAAGAATTATAACGATCAGAACAATTGAAAATAAAATAAGACTTTAATCATAACTGAATAAATAAATTGCATTAATTTGACCCGATAAATAAATAGATGTTCATCTTAGAATCCTTACCTTAGAGTGTTTAATTACTCATGGTAGTCGAATACATCAACAATGAAAAAGTATATAACATACTCTAGAAACAAAGGAGGGGATGAAACATACTCTTGCTGCTCCTTGATGTTAGCCTGCTTCACCTTGCACTGCGAAGTTTCTGAATGAATAATAGTGTGTGCAAGGCTCTCTATTTATTGACATAATTCCATATAGGTTTGCACAAGAATTCTTGGCTTCATCTAGCAACCCAACTTAGAAAACAAGCAAAAAGGAAATTTCCGGCTATGATGCACCAGGGCATGGCGAATGGAATTTATTGCCTTATGGAAGAAGTTGAGGTACATCCTGGGGCACATGGCCTAGGAAAACATGTCAATTTTTCTGTTTTTCTTCATTCTTTCGGTGTTTTCCTTCCATGATATGTTTTAGGGACTTAGGACATAAATTACCCACCTTGTATTGTTATCAAAAACCTTCTCAACCTCCATTGTTCTTTATTCTCTTTCTTCCATGAGATTTGGACATAGGTTCAAACTACGGGTAGTAGTAGGACTACGTATTATTTTTCTCTTTTTTGAAGAGACCAAACTTTTAATTCTTCGCTCTTGTTATTTTTATTTTTTTATGTAAACCAATTTTCAATGATTTTGTCTACATTTTTCTTTTCCTTTTTTTTCTTTTTCATTTTTTTATAACCAAGTTCTGATAGTATCCAACCTCAAACCTAAGATGCTGTTAAATTCAAAGAGCAACCTAAACAAAGTTTCAAATCATACCAAATACTTAAAATTCTGTCTAAATTAAAAGAAATTAAATAGATATAGCATTTTGGGTTCAAAACTTGTGACATGATTCGTCACAAGGACAACAAAGAAATTATTGCACGGAGACTTAAAAGGGTTTAACATAGGATAAAAATAAATAAGGGTGTCTTGAAAAAGGCTAAGAGTACCAAACAAATGTCTTGTGTGTATGATAATACGACCAATAGAATGTAGAGAACAACCGCAATCTCCATGAAAATAACATTTATGCATGGATACACACAAATATGAAAAAAATTAGTAAAAATTATAAAATATTTGGCTCAAATTCTCACCGGTAATAAATATATGGTGATTATGATGAGTATCTTACACAATAAGACCCAGTAGTTATCGTGCTCTTGAAATTATGAGATAAGCTAGCCATTTGCCTTAGTGGTACGAACAATTTTGTGTGACAAAAATAATTTCAAAAAATTATTTTTGGAACTGAAATGGTTATGCAATTCATGAAAATAAAGTTTACATAGTTAAGTGTAGCAAATAGTAAGTTATATGATGAATTTAGCTAGAAATTAAAATTTTGCAAGAAAATAAAATAAAAACCTGATGGATTGTCTCCCATTCAACACTCATTTAACGTCAATAGCTTGACAGATGAGTCTATGTTGTGCCCTTTAACCTCTTCTCCATGGTTCATCATCTTGAGTAAACTCTACCTCTTCAGGCTCTTCTACTAACTTCAACTCTGACTGTTTCACCTTTGTTATTTTCTTCTTTTATTAGACATTTGAATGTGTGTTTCTTACCTTATCCATGCAATATTCAGCATCGGAGAATTGTTCTCCAATTTGATCAGCAACACTCATAAAATTCTCTCATCTCCATCACTGTTGTGTCTGTTGGGAATGCAAAGTTGTCCATCGTAACTATCACATTTTCCACCTTGCCTTCTGCATTACCTAGTGAAACATCTACCAGTCCAAATCAGATTGACACTTGACCAAGTCACATGTAAAGCTTCACCAATGGAAATTGAGACAGTGAAACTGCCTAGATCGTCCGACTTGCGTGGGATTTTCTTTCGAAATATTGCAAGACACTTCTTTGTTAGAGATATATAACAACTCTTCATCCGGTGGTTGGACTTTTAGCATGAGAAGAATTTTGAGGAACTTAATAAAACATGGGTTTTGTGCTAGCATTATTTTTATCGACATTTCCACTTTGAGCTTCTCTAAATCCTTGAGGAGTTGTTCAAATTCTTTGTCTTCCTTAGTTGTTACATCAATTTCCTCTGTTTTCTCTTGTTGGATTTATCTTCCTCTTCGTTATATGCTTCAATTGGATCTTCCCTAAATACTATGCTCGTAGTTATTATAACAACCGTTATTTTTACTACGATTCTCTAAATATGCATGCAAACTACTCCCTCCGTCTCGGATTAACTGAGGCATTTGCTCATTTTACACATATTAAGAAAAATGCATAAATGAAAGAGAGAGAGAGAGAGAGAGAGAGAGAGAGAGAGAATGGTTTTAAATGCTCTTGTTAAGTATTGGTGCATTCTCCCACTATCATAAATGCAAAGTGGAATATATTGAATTGAGAGTGATGAAAGTAGTATTAATTAGAGATATAAAGGGAAAAAAATAATTAATATTGTATTGAAAAGTGAAATGACCCAGTTATTTCGGGACACTTTTTTTTGCAAATGACTCGGTTATTATGGGATGGAGGGAGGAATTATTACCTAAAACTATGATTTAAAAAAATAAAAATGTTAGTTCCTAAAAGAAAAGAAAAGAAAAATGGTTAGTACTAAATTAGAAAATAAAAATAAACTAAATGCAAATAAAAAATAAACTAAGTTAGTAACAACTAATAAAAACAAACTATATGATAAAACTAGACCCTAAAAAAAATTGACTCGACCAGAACTTATTTTTTGGTATTTTTGAATTTTTAAAATAGAAAAATAAATTGTGGAAAAATAAATGACAGAAATATAAAATGCAGAAAAATAAAAACATATACGAATAAGTAATTTAAATTACTTGCTTGAAAATATCAACAATGCCTGACAAATGGTGCCAAAAATTTGAAGGTTGGATTAGGCAAGTGTACCAAATCTTTTACCAATTAATAAAGTGATAAGTAGAGTATCGTATCCACAAAGATTGTTGTTTCGTCTAAACAATTCACGTTAATTATTTTAGAACAAAATAATAAAATAAAAAGTTGACGCTTAAGAGATTGCAATTTTTATCTGTTTGTAACATAGCGAGTTACCTGTTTTGGTTGCAGTAATGTAAGTAGCGATTACGATTCTTTGAATCTCCTCTATTCATTTGTTGAATTTGCATAACAGTCAAGTCTTATTCAAGTTAATTCACGTAAGGGCTATTTAAGTGATGAGTTCGCGGGACGTGATAACCTAATCAGTTGTCAAGCTGCACATGTTGATCGCATGGTGATCATTACGTGTGGGGTCTATACTATCTCGGACGATTAAGGTTTATCCCTCCACCTGTTGAGTTGGACCTGCTGATCACACGGTGATCCTTACGTGTAGGGGTTTATCTCACTCAGGGGTAATTGAAACATAAACTTAGGGTAGAGTTCCTAGATTTCCAAAGGTATGATGGTCAGTGTTGTAACACCTTTGAAGCCCATTATAAATATTTAATACAAATACAACAATTAATTAATATTAAGATCAAGGTGCTACGTCATTAAAACTCAAAACATGCATCATACATTTTTCAGCAAAGTTTCGCAACAGAATAAACAATAATTCTCCAAAAATCATCTCAAGGTCTCAACATCATAATCGAATCTCAGAATACATTGAACTAAAATAAAAAGGTCTCCATTTAAATCCAACATAGAATATAACTAAAATAACCAATGTTGTTAAAATTGTTTGATTCGACCGATTCAACCGTGAACCAGACTTAGTTCCAGTCCGGACAGTCCTAGTAAACCGCTAGCAGTTGGAACTGGTATAAAACCGCGAGAACCGAATAGAACCGGCCAAAACAGGAAAAACCAAAGAACCGGTAGCGCACTACTAGAAAAATTGAGACTAGAGACGGGCGAAATCCGTCTCTAAAACAAGAAAAATTTGTCTAAATATGTTTGAGACGGAATCAGAGACGGAACTAAGCTTGTCGCTATTTTCGTGGTCTCTAGAGCCTTTAGAGACGAAGTATTAGTTTTCGTCTCTGCTAGAGAAGGAATAAATCTGTCTCTAAATTTTAAATTTCGTCGATAACTGTTCAATGAATTTTGAAATAACTTTGTCGCAATTAGAAACGGAAATCACCGTCTCGAATAAGCAAAATTTCGTCTCTAAATTCTGGCTTAAAATATATGTTTTCCGTCTATGCAAATAAAATTCCATCCCTACAGAGACAGATAAAAAATCCGTCTCTAAATAAGAATTTTTTTTTAATAAATTCTGCTTCAATATTTCAAATATTTTGTGCTAAAATAATGTTTAAATATTCATTATGCTTATCTAACTATCAAGAATGTCACAGTTATATTTTGATAAACATCAAATTTGCAAAAGTGACATGAAAGTATACTCATACAACAAAACATCACCACATGATATTAAAATACAAAGTTTATCATCGATCCATCTTGTCATTTTACTAATATAAAATTGTCCAAAATGTAAAATGATCATGATATATGTTATGATCTAGCAAAAAATATATAAACAAAAGTAACCAAACTAAAGTTCATCCATCTCCAGGTTACCATTATCATGCTCTCCTTCCTACTGAATTGAAGAGTTTATAATAGGCATAAAATTTCCAAACATTCGCTCCTAGCGCTCCATAATAGCAACTTTTCAACGCCAAAGACCACCTACTATTACATATATTTTTAATGGGTAGCACTTGGGTGCCTTTGGTTTCGGTGCCTTTTGGTGTCTTTGTCTCTATCTCTCTCCTAACCAATAATTCTCTCTCATCAAAATAATTTATTTTATTCATTCCAACATCACTCTCTTTCCTCTAAAATACACTAAAATCACCAAAGTCACCAAACACAAAGTCACTGAAGTCCCACCCATTTTTAATAATAGCTCCATCATTTGCAAGCAACTTGAATTTAGCCTACGAACAAAAAAAATATCATGAAGTTGTGTATTTTGAAAAGGACAATCAACTTTCAACCTAAGTAACAATGAAGCTACATGTTTCATATCATATAAAGAAAATAGTATATCCCCTAAATAACTATATCTCCCTATTTATGTAACTGCCACTATTTGTAACAATTGTTTCAACCATTTGTCATTTCAACTTTTCAACCGAAGTAACAACAATATTGAAGGTTCATATTTCATATCATATAAAGAAAATAGGTTCAGAGAGCAACAACTGCAACTGGATCATATTTGTAAATAACTATATTTTGCCATAGAAGGTAGGCGGCCAAAAACAACAGAGTAACACCCCCTTGCCACACACACACAAACAACCATTAAACAAGTAAAAAAGACATCTCATAGAGATAAAACTGTCTAGCAACACAACTAAATCAACCCCGCTGACTGCAAACAATAAAACCAACCAAAAGAGAAACAAAAAGTGTTGCCACGTCCTCCAAACAACTGCACGAGACCTTATGCCAGATAATAAATTTTAAGCTCCTTATATCATAAAAATACCTTGAAATCTTTTGGGTTTGTTTGAGAAGATGTGCTATGTTGATGAGGTCTAATTATTCTTTTACCGCTTCCGCTGCCTCTACCTGTACCTAATATTTATGAACAATGCAAAGTAAGAAAATCTAGTCGAGTTTAATTAAAATATAAATAACACAATTCATGCAAGAATAAGACGGTAGAAAATTCAATAAATTACCTAGTCAGAATATATTTCATCATCATCATCATCTTCTTCTTCGACACTGTCTTCTACTTCTACTTCAATATCTTTATCCCATTCAAAGGTAACCTCATCCAACAAAGGACTGTATGCTTCCTCAACTTCTCCACCTAAATCAACAAGACTTCCTTCAAGATTGTCATTTGCAATTGCCACGTGTGATTGTGTGATTGATTCATCTTGGTAAGGAACTTCTTTCTCCGGCTTACTATCTTCTAAAGTTTGAATTTTCTCGCCTTGGTCTTAATCACAACCAACCAATCTTTTTTTCCTTCAGGATACTGTGTGAAGTATACTTGTTTTGCTTGTTGTGCAAATATAAATGGGTCATAATGTTTATATTTCCTAGATGCTCTAACTTCAACAATTCCATAACTATCTACCTTTTTACCTTGATTCAAAGTGGGATCAAACCAGTCACATTTGAACAGAACCAATGTCTTTATTGGCCATCTAGTATAGTAAACTTCAACAATGTCAATTAAGACACCATAGTAATCAATATCAATTGCCCCATCCTCACCACCTTGAACAGATACGCCACAATTTGTTGTACTCATCCCATTACCATGATCTATGGTATTAAACTTGTATCCATTTACATAATACACTGACCATTTGTTGATTTTTTTTCTTGGGCCCCCATGCCAAACTCCTCAAAAAGTTATCTTCAGCATTGTTCTTTACCCAGAGACAGACAATTTCTGTCTCTGCTAAAAGTTTGACTATTTCAATAACTACTTGACCATTTAGAGACGAACACAGAGACAGAATACATTAGATACAGAAATAAATTGTCTCTAAATTACGTCTCTAAATGTCCTTTTATATCACCAATTATATAGCTAGTTAATTAGAGACGGATTTAAAGATGGAAAATTTTTTAGACGGAAATTTATGTCTCTTAAACCGTCACAAATAAATAAATTATAATTTTCGTCTCCTAATACTTTTTTCTGTCTCCAATTCCGTCTCTGTTAGAGACAAAACTAATTTCGTCGGTATTTCAGCTTGTTCTAGTAGTGGCGGTTTCCGTAAACCAGTTGGTCTGCGTTTCATTGCATTTTCTTGTTTGATTCCACCCTTTTACTGTGTTTTCTCTCAGCGTGAGAAAGAAAAGAATTAAGAAAGAAAAGAGTGTCTTTGACAAGAAATGGACTACATGAGAGATGAAGGAGAAAAAGTAGTAACAAATAAATCTTAGATATGATCATGTGTAGCTAATGGCATTATTAATGGATTAGAGTTTTCTTTTGACATATACTAGGCGTAATTTACGTTTTATAGAATTCTGCTCTTTACCCAATAGTTATTGCTTGTTCCCAACTGAAAAGACGAAAATGCCCCTGCGTGAGTTAAGTAGTTAAGTCATGATGCGTGAGTTAACTCACGTTGAGTACTGTTTTTGTACAAAACACATCAGACCATATTCACAGCAGCATTTTTCTTTCCCTCCACCTCTAAAAACCCAAAAAGTACGATTCTTTGGGTCAAAATCTTCATTTCAAATCATTGCAAATCGTCAGGAAGCAAGTTTCTACGCTCATCAAGCATCAAAGTATAGGTAATGTATCATCAAAACTCATTCGTTTTTGCTAGTTTTTCTGCTTGGTTCGTCATCATTTTTAGGTAGACGATATAGGGCTTAGCGTGAGTTAACTCACGCAGTTGTGTAGGCTATGTGACTTAACTCACGTAGGATATTAACACTAGCGTGAGTTAACTAACGCAAAAGTGATGCACATTTTTTGAATTAACTCACGCATGATCTCACATAAAACGTTCTCCTATACATCATGGAATAGTAAATTGTCCTTCGTCTTGTTGCTTACTTGGGAGTTTCTTGTGAGTAGTAAACTGAGAGCTTATGAGTAGTAAATTTGGGAGTTGATTCCCACAAGTTATCTAAAAGTTCTACAAAACACATAGTTTCTGCCAAAAATATGTTTACTGGTAGATTTCCCTCTAATGTTTTGGTACCCCTTTTTGTGTTTCATTCTTCCTTTCTGTTAGTTCTTCCTTTTCCTCAATAACCTTTATCACTTTCTTCCTTGCCAACACATTTCACCCCCAAAATCGTTGCTAATTTGCATTATTTTTCATGTTTCCCTTTTAAACTCATCCACCTCTTTGACTAGAGCTCTTTTTCATTCTAGATTAGCTAACTATTCTGATGTTTAGTTAGTTTGCGTCTCTAGATTTTTTAGCAATGCTTCCCTATTTAGGCGTGTCGTTTCCCACTTCAATGTTAGCTCTTTAACTTAATCCTTGGTTTTCTTCATATGTTGAGCAATAAAGTCCTCTAAGTTCTCCTTTCGTCGTTTTTGCCTTGCTATTTCGGTGGTTGAAAGTTGTTGTTTCCTCCCCATGGGAAATTAGTTGGATTTGTCTGGCCAGGATTTTAGGTATTAGAATATGGGATCCTTTGTTGTGTTGTAAATGAACCCATGTAATTGACTTATGAAATTGGTGCTTAGTTTAATTAGCTTATTTTAGAATGTTTTGAATGATGTCTTTTAGTTTTTGTAAATCTCCTTTTCATCCTAGGTCATATGCCTTATGACGATTCTAAATATAATAATTATTGCATAAAACCTTGGTGAAAAGTATATGTGAACAAGTTGATGTCCAAACACTCTTTAAAATATCCATTTCTAAACTTTTATTCGAATCAGATTTCACAAGATGCGCTTTGGAAATTGGGACGTTGATGTTAGGATATTTTATGATATTTTAGCTTAGGGATGTAAATGGATATACATGGATGTGGATAGTGTGATATCTGTGTCCGCTCCGTTGGATAAATATGAAATTTGTATCCTATCCATATTCGTGCGGATATCCGTTTAGCGGGTAACCCGTGGATTTTGAGGTATATGCGGGGTATATATAGATATCCATGGATAACATTTATAAAACTAAAATAAAAAATTTGTTTGATTTTTTTTAGTTAAAATTTAGAAACAAAGGTTCTTCACATGCATTTTATTTTCTTTTTAGCAAAACATAATATCCATACATTACGATAACGACAAAGATCATTGACTCAACATAAACATAGACAAAGTCCTTTTACATTTAAAAATAAATAAAGTTTTTTATTTAACAAAAGCATAGGTAAAGCTCATCATATTCAACAAAAACACAATACCAAGGGTTTTTTCTTAGGAAGTTGAATGGTATTAAGCTTATTTATGTAATTTACTTGGTTTAATAGCGGGTATATGGATATCTGCGGGTGTGGATACCATTAAATCTGCATCCGTGTCAATTAATTAGGGGGTAGTTAAAAAATCCGTTTATTTTTTCCATGGATATCCATTAAGGTATCCGCTCCGTGTTCGTGGCGGATTTTATCCACAGATATCCACGGGTGCGGATTTTTTTGCCATCCCTAATTTTAGCTATCTTTTTTAGTCATTTATTAGAATATGAGGTCATTTTATAGATGTTTTCGAGGATTTGCTCATGGTTTAAGGGATATTTTGTATTCTTCTCATTTGAGTACTTGTAATTCTATTTCTTTCTAAACCTAGCAACTACATTGGTGCTTTGATCATTTTGGTGAGAAAACATGTAATTCGAAAAATCAAGATATTTCATGGAGTTTTGGAGGCAAGAGAATGAACATCAAAGGATTTTAATAAGTTTTTTTAGGACAGTGCAACGTGGGATATTAGTGTCCAAGTCCCAAGATGAAAGCGAGGGAGAAGATCACCTAAAGAACAAAGAAAAAGGGCATTTTCCGCACATTTTCCTGGGCCATGCGTCCCATGTGCTAGAAAATCATTGTCCATTGTGCTTCATTATACTCCTCCATGCACCTTAGGCGCATGATTTCGAGAACCCAAAAACATAGTTCTAACCCCTGTAACTTTGTAATACCCCTATATATATATATAAATTTTTGGTGCCCCTAAAAATATGGTGCTCTGGGCTGCCGCCCCCTCGGCCCGTGCTCAAGGCCACCCCTGAGTATGAAGATAGATCATTTCTTTCTACAAAGTCACCGTCAAGTAAATCTTTTGAATAACTATAGTACGAAATATTATTGACTTACTTCGTCTCATATATAATTGTTTTTACGTGGGTTGTTGGTATTTCTTTTCTAGTAAGGTTTTATTAAGGTTCGTTGGACATCCAAGAGACAATGTTATGAATATTATAAGTGGGTTTCTATTAATTTCTGGGTTATTTGGTCATATTACTCACTTCGTCTCATATTATTGTATTTCTCTGTAAATAAAACTCATGTAACATACATACGAGATAGTCTTGCATATGCACAAGTATTTAGGCACAAAATTTAGGCGCGCACACATTGATCCAAAAAAAATTAAGATAAATAAAATTGATAGAATATGTGTGTATATTTAGCAATTAATGATGTACAATTATTAGCATTATTGACAAAATAAGTCAATGGCAATTTGTATTCATAAGCCACTAACAAATGTATATTACAGACAGCACATATGCAATCAAAGGCATCGAAATACATTTTCTTATATGGTATCAGCTAGGTTTTTGATCTGCCTTCTCTAATTCTTTCCTAGCCGCCACTCTAATTCTTCCGCACCACTCAAACTATCCTTTACCTGCAGCCATGGCAGCAACAACATCTGAAACAGAAACCCAACAACCCAAATTCCACTTTACTTTTGGAATCACCAACGTGAAATCCATCATTCCAATCACGCTGGACAACAATTCAAGCCTCTATCTATCATGGTTTGCCCTGTTTCAGGTTCAAGTTTGTGTTCATAACGTGCTTGATCATATCATCACTCCCACTGATGAAAAAGAATTACAAACAGCAGAAGCAACAAAGAAAAATGACCTCGGTCTCTGGAAACGTCTCGACGCGGTCGATTATAGTGGATGTATGCCACCGTAACCCAGGTTATTCTCAGTTCCATTCTGGTAATCAATGATACTGCTGAAAATTGTTGGAAAAGAATTGCTGCTATGTTTCAAGATAACAAGCATTCGAGAGCAGTCCACCTCAAACATCAATTCACCAACACGAATTTGGAAGATTTTCCGTCTACCAAAGCCTATTGCAATCGTCTCAAATTACTCGTCGATCAGCTTGCAAATGTTGATTCTTCCGTGAATAACACTCGTCTTATGTTGAAAATGATTTCCGGACTCACCGACTCATACGCAGGATTCGTCACATACATTCAGCAACAGGATCCCTTACTGACATTTGAAACGGCAAAATCTCGGTTGGAACTAGAAAAATCAACCATGGCTCAACGTGTTGCACGCGAATCCAGCCACTCCTCATCTCAGGAAGCCTTGCTAATGAAATCACAAGATGAAAATTTATTTTCTTCCACCTCTCCTACTACCAATCATGTGCGTGTTGTCAACAACAACAACAGTAGATGTCACGGCAACCACAATAATCGGGGACGGAACCGCGGTAAGGGGAGAAACTCCGGCAGAGGCGGCCATAGTAACAATGGCGGCGGTGGATGGCAGCAATCAGGCGGTGGTGAACGCGGACAGAGTTCCTATTGGCAGCAGCAACAACAGGCCACTTGGTAGTGGCCACCGTATCCTACTTGGACCCCTCCTCCATGCCCTTATCCATCTTTTTGGAATATGCCTAATGCTAATCCAAAAACTCAACAAAATGGCATTCTTGGACCTAAGCCACCTGCTGCTTTTACTGCAACTGGACCAAGTCCAACAGATATTGAAGCTGCTCTCCATACTCTCTACCTCGCTTAGTCTGACCCATCTTGGTACATGGACACCGAAGCAACATCACACATGACATCCACACATGGTAATCTCTCATCTTATTTTAATTTGAGCAAAAATAATAGTATTATCGTAGGAAATAGTTATTCAGTTCCTATTCATGGTTTTGGAAATGCTAACTTATCCCCCTCTCACCCTCCATTAGCTTTATCAAATGTCCTCCATGCACCAAAATTGATTAAAAATTTAATCTATGTTCGTAAATTCACTACCGATAACCATGTGTCTGTTGAATTTGACCCATTTGGTTTTTCTGTGAAGGATTTTCAGACGGTGATGGTTCTAATGAGATGTGAGAGTCAAGGCCAGCTATATCCCATCACCAACACAGCCACAAATAAAAACCAATTTCCTTCCGAGTTTGCAGCTCTATCTACTTCTGTTTGGCACGACCGTCTAGGTCACCCAGGAGCATCTATTTTAGATTCTCTTAGAAAAAATAAAATATTGATTGTATTGCTACTTCAAAGTCAAATTCAATTTTTTGTCATTCATGTCCTCTTGGTAAACATATTAAAATGCCATTTATTGATTCAGATAACTCTACTCTTATGCCATTCGATATATTACACAGTGATGTGTGGACATCTCCCGTATTGAGTACTTCCGGTCATAAATATTATGTGCTTTATTTAGACAACCATTCGAATTTTTTGTGGACTTTTCCAATTTCACACAAATCTCAAGTGTTTTCAACTTTTGAAAAATTAAGAGCATATATTAAAACTCATTTTCATCGGGAAGTTAAAAATATTCAGTCTGATAATGGTAGAGAATATGTCAATTACAATTTTCAAAAACTCTGTGAAGCAAATGGAATTTCATTTCGCTTCTCGTGTCGTCATACTTCATCTCAAAATGGCAAAGCTGAACGAAAAATCTGATCCATTAATAATATAATTCAGACTTTACTAGTTCATGCTTCTCTACCTCCAAATTTCTGGCACCATGCCTTACAAATGGCAACTTATCTATTGAATATTTTACCAAATAAAAACTTGAATTTTCAATCACCTCTCAAAATTCTTTTTCAAAAGGACCCGTCCTACTCTCATGTACGAGTATTTGGGTCTTTATGTTACCCACTTTTTCCATCACCTACTATAAACAAACTCCAACCTCGTTCCACCCCATGTGTCTTTTTAGGATATCCTTCCAATCATCGCGGATACAAATGTTATGATTTATCACAAAATAAAATCATTATTTGCCGCCATGTGATATTCAATGAATCAAAATTCCCCTTCTCTAAGCTGCACACTCCCAATACCACCAATTATCAATTTCTTGATAATGAATTATCCCCTTACATTATAAACCACCTTATCACTCAACAAAATTCTCCAACACATGATCAATCAGGACCGACCCAAACTCCCTCATCTCTTCGGCCACAACCCCAACCTGACCCAGCACCCTCCATCCAAATACCCAACTCGAACCAAACTACCTCTCAATCGGTCCAAACTTTACCTTCCACTTCTACTCCACCAAATATCCCACATCCTTCCATTTCCCAGCCTACCCTTAGTTCTAACAACAAACCAGTTACGAGGAGCCAACATGGGATTTTTAAACCAAACCAAAAATACATTAATCTCCACATCCAAGTCACCAAATCTCCTCTCCCTCGTAACCCAGTGTTAGCACTAAAAGATCCGAATTGGAAAAGGGCCATGGATGATGAATACAATGCTCTTATTCAAAATAAGACGTGGGATTTAGTACCCCGTCCACCTGATGCAAATGTTATTCGTTCTATGTGGATTTTTAGGCATAAAGAAAAATCTGATGGTTCTTTTGAGAGGCATAAAGCCCAACTTGTAGGTAACGATGTAGGTCAACAGGTTGGCATTGATTGCGGAGAGACTTTCAGTCCAATTGTTAAACCAGCCACCATCCGAACAGTGTTCAGCATTGCTCTCTCTAAAGCATGGTCTATTCATCAGTTGGATATAAAAAATGCATTCTTACATGGTGAACTCAAAGATACGGTCTACATGCATCAACCCTTAGGCTTTAAGGATCCAGAGCATCTGAATCATGTGTGCCTGATGAGAAAATCATTGTATGGATTCAAACAAGCTCCTCGAGCATGGTACAAACATTTGCAGATTTTGTTTCTTCTATTGGGTTCTCTCAAAGTAAGTCAGACAACTCTCTCTTCATCTACCAGAAAGATACTAATATGGCCTACATTCTTTTGTATGTCGACGACATCATACTTACTGCTTCATCTGATACTCTTCGCAAATTTATCATATCACTTCTTAGTTCTGAATTTGCTATGAACGATTTGGGGTCCCTTAACTATTTATTGGGTATTGCAGTCACTCGATACACTGGTGGTCTATTTTTATCTCAAAAAAAGTATTCAGAAGAGATCATTGAACGTGCTGGCATGTCCTCGTGTAAGCTGTGTCCTACCCCGGTCGACACAAAACCGAAGCTTAGCGCCAAAAGTACCACCCCATATGAGGACCCATCTCTCTATCGCAGCCTTGCTGGAGCTCCATAGTATCTCACATTTACTAGGCCTGACATTTCCTATGCAGTACAACAGATTTGTTTATTTATGCATAATCTGATGGATGATCACATGCAAGCTCTCAGGCGCATTCTGCGCTATGTTCAAGGCACTCGTCAGTATGGACTGCATCTTTATCCCTCGTCAACTACATCCTTGATATCCTACACATATGCTGATTGGGGCGGATGTCCAGATACCAGGAGATCTACGTCTGGTTATTGTGTATTTCTTGGTGACAATCTACTCTCATGGTCTTCCAAACGCCAACCCACATTATCTCGCTCTAGTGCTGAAGCCGAATACCGAAGGTGTTGCCAATGTCGTATCTGAGTCTTGTTGGTTACGCAACCTACTTTTGGAGTTACATTGTCCTATCTACAAGGCTACCATGGTCTACTGTGACAATCTTAATTAGTGCGATATATTTATTTGGGAACCCTGTTCAGCATCAACGCACTAAACACGTCGAGATGGACATTCACTTCGTTCGTGAAAAAGTGGCTCGTGGACAAGTACGTGTTCTACATGTCCCCTCACGATATCAAATTGCCGATATTTTCACGAAAGGCCTTCCACTTGTACTATTTCAAGATTTCAGAGACAGTATTAGCATACGCGAGCCTCCCGCTTCGACTGCGGGGGTGTGATAGAATATGTGTATATTTAGCAATTAATGATGTACAGTTATTAGCATTATTGACAGAATAAGTCAATGGCAATTTCTATTCATAAGCCATTATTAGTTTCCTAATTTATCATTGTAACAGATGTATATTACAGACAACACACATGCAATCAAAGGCATCGAAATAAATTTTCTTATAAAAATAGTCACATCAATTAATATCACTTCAATCCTTTTCTTTTTAATTTTATGTGTGTGCCTAACATGTAATATTTGGTGTTGTGCCTAACCAAGTATTTCTCCATACATATACACGATGTATTCTTCCATGGTCACAAGACCAAATTAATAATATTTGGACACACACACATAAAAAGATTGTCCTCAAAATATTCAATCATCTTTTTTATCAATTTCCTCTTTATTATTAAAAAAATACTTCATTATGTGTGTGTGACCAAACACTTTTTCTTTGGTCTTGTGACCATATTAGAATTTCTCCATATGCACTCAAGAGAATAATAAAATATTGGGTTAATAGGTCTTTACCCCCCCTGTAATATAGATCATTTCCGGTTTTCCCCCCTGTAAAATTATTTTTTTGATTTACCCCCTGTAAAATATTTTTGTTTTGATTTACCACCTTAATAGGTCAAACAAAAACGAAAATTTCTTGAAAAAAAAAAATAAAATTAGTTTTTGTTTGGCCTATTAGGGGGGTAAATCAAAACAAAAATATTTTACAGGGGGTAAATCAAAAAAATAATTTTACAGGAGGAAAAATCGGAAATGACCTATATTACAAGGGGTAAAAGACCTATTAACCTTAAAATATTCTTCTTCTCTCTTTCTGTCTCCTCTCTATTCTTGTTCTTGTCTTATTCTCTTCCTCTCTCCTTCTCTCTATTCTTGTTCTATTCAAAGAGTATAAAAAAAATGGAAGAATTATGATGGCAACCGAAAAAGAAATGGAAGAATTATGAGTCGTAAGGTTATATGGGAATTAACCCGTGACAATCAAATTGACATATCCTCTCAAAAAAAAAAAAATCAAATTGACATATACAGTTAATTTCATACTGACTGCCTTTGGCAATAATTTTTGGACATGTATATCTTTTAATAATTCATCATGCTCATGAATTTTCACATGCTAGTAGTTGACGATAATACAAAAGTAAATACGCAGCTAGTTTCTTTTTCAAAAATAAAAAATAAAAAATATGTAGCTAGTAAACTAACGGTATGAGTATGGGAATAGCATAGTATTGATGGCGTTAAGTAACATGCATCAAAACACATATTAAAATGTAGATGTCACCTTTAATATCGTGTTAGTTTTTTTAGTGTCACTCAACTGATTTTAAAATTACCGTAATACTAGGATTTATAAACCATAGAGTTCAATAGTTCGTATTAAAAATTCAGATGATAGTTCGATATCTTGCAGAAATAGTCGTAAAGGTCTATTCTAATAGAGTCAACTCAATAGTCGTAAATCCCCCACTGTGAATTTCCATAACAGTTGAAAATATGGTGATTAAAATTAAAGACCTTCATGTATAATTGCACCATGTATACTTTTTTAATAATTAAAAAATTGTTTGCCCAATCAATTAATGGTGTCGTGTTGAGATATGCACATGTCCAATTATCGTATAATGGACTCAAGTGAAATTTTTTCATTGGTATCCGGGAAGAAGCAACTGTTATGCATAATAGTGAATACCATTTTTTTGGTCAAGTAGTGAATATTTGTTTTTGATTGATGCATACGAAAGAAAAGGAAAAATATTGCAATAAGAATGAGTCCATGAAATATTTATCGATGGAGTTAACGTAAAGAACGCTGGCATATGGCACAGTCTCAGTCTTTTAATTTTATACTTGTTATACTATGTTTTGTTTTTATGTCTTGCACACCCTCAAATTAAAGACTTGCCCCCCCAATATAGAAAATTGATGTATACACATTTATTTAGGCTGAAAAACACATGTAAATTACTCAAAAGTCCCTCGCAGTTAATTGCCAAATTATGGAACCGGCTGCAGTTAACTGCCGAGGAAAACTTCGGCAGTAAACTACCGAGGAAAACTTCGGCAGTTAACTGCCGAGGAAACTTCAAACCTTTTTTTTTGACAGAAATCATAAATTGTCATTATTAATATTTATTGATTTGGAATGTTTCATCATTATTTTGGTACGTTTCAAACAATTGCAGTATTATACTTATGTATATATATCTTAATAAGAATATCATTTAAATCTTGACCAAAAAAATAAAGAGCATTTAAGTCCTCAAAAAACATTTCAATGAGTGTAAAAATTAAGCATTTGAATATTGTTTTGCAAATTACCTAAATAAAAAAAAATCGTTGTGCACAATTATTTTAAAGTAGAAGATATAACAACATACTATACCTTAAAAAGAATCGTTGTGCACAATTATTTTAACGATTTTTTTTTATTATTTTTATTTAAATAATGTGCAAAACAATATTCAAATGCTCAATTTTTACACTGATTTAAATGTTATTCTTATTAAAATATATATGCATAGAATAATGATTATTCGCACGACACAAAGCATGCACACGGCAACCACACGAATGCTTTATGGCCCTTGGATGAGGCATACTAGCGCTGGATTTATTCTCTCTCTCACACATGTATTGTATGTGAAGCACTAGTTTAGGCATCATGTTTATTCGTGGACATATGAGAGTCGTGATATAATACTGCAATTGTTTGAAACGTATCAAAATAATGATTAAAACATTCAAAATCAATAAATATTAATAATAACAATTTATGGTTTTTGTCAAAAAAAAAAAAACAGGTTTGAAGTTTCCTCAGCAGTTAACTGCCAAAGTTTTCCTCGATAGTTAACTGCAGCCGGTTCCATAATTCAGCAGTTAACTGCTGAGGAACATTTGAGTAATTTACATGTGTTTAAGCAAATGTGTATACAACAATTTTCCCATATATATTATCAACTCTAAAGTTGAGTACAATGCACTGCACTACAATGCCCATGGCAACTAGTGAGAGGTTCAAAGTCAAAGGACATTTTATGATTCAAAAAGAAAAAAGTCAAAGCACATTTTATTTTATCTATCCATTTACAAAGATAATACATGTTTTTGGCGTTACTTTTCTTTCAATTATACCATTTATTTAAACTATTGTCAGTGCAAATAATTTTTATCTTTTTATTATATTATTTAAATATTTAGTTGAAAAGGTAAATTAAATCTCATTATAATAAGAACAATTTTATCACAATAAGAATAATGTATGTTAAATTTCTATTTATTGTGTATATTTCTAGAAAATTTAAAACAGTATACAATAAAATAAATATTCAATATATGCGATATAACTATCTTTGATTAACACTATTCTTTTGTAATTATTTGGGAGCTCCTCCGTACTACTTGTGTTTGGGTGAGCTCCCTCCTTATTAATATATAAGTTCCATTTTTGATTGTCAAAAAAAATATATGCGATATAAAAGCAGAAAGACATACACATAGCACTAGTAGTTATAATTATTTTAAACTGAAAAATAGTCACAGTAAATTACTTTTATTTATCGATTGGAATCGAACTTGTTACAATGAGCAATAAGATATGACACTTTTCCAGCAAACCAAAGGAACTAGTGTTAAATTAAACCACGTAACACTATAAATATCCTTTGAAAAAAAACACTATAAATATGTAATATTTTTTTAAACGGATGAAACTTATGTGTATTTCCTTACGTGAATTTCGTATAGTTCTTGACTAAAAATACTTTTGTTGTAGCTATAACAAACTTCGAAAAAATTGTAGATTTGAAAATTATGAGTAGTTTAGTCAAGAACCATACGAAAAGCACATAAAAAATATACTCAGGTTTTGTCCATTTTAATATTAGTACAATTTAAAAAAAAAATACTCTTAAGAGATTGTTTAAACAATCAAGATAGTAACTTTTATTGTGTTTTAGTTATGTTTTCGAGATAAAAAAATTTGTTATAAGTTTCTTAAACAATGCACCGAAGACAATTGTTAACATAAACTTATATTATAAGTGTTCTTCAGAAATCTTTTATAAGTGTTCTTTCAAATTTTGAACTCTATAAATTATTTCTTTACCAACACACTTCTTGTTATATTACATATTATTGTAATGTGTAAATATTATCATAAAAAATATACAAATTTTCTTTCTTGAAAATAAACATATTTTTTTGGTTAGAAATAAACATATTTTTTTTAATTTTTTTGTATTATTCTATTAATATTAGTTTACGTTACTTGTTTTAAGAGTATAAAAGTTTATGTTATTCAAAAAAGAGTTATTTTTTTAGACTTGTCCATATAAATTCTTTTAATTTTTGAAATTCTCAACCCGCTTGAATCGGTCTAAACTATTCTCTCTGTTCTTTTTTAAGTGTCGTTTGACTACAAATTTAGCGTTTCTATTTAACTGTCGTTTTGGTATTTTATGGGTACAATTTGTCACTTGAACCAGACATTGGTTTCACCGTATCGACCACCACGTGAGTAAAAGTTAGATTGCATTAACTTCCTTTAAATGGCTCCCGAGGAATGTTGCTTTTAGTGATCGCCATGCTTATGGGATCTTGACGGCTAGATAAATTTTAACGGTCCTTACGGTGAATCCTAATATTCTTTTATGAACACGAGGGGTGTACCTCCTAAGCATATGACCTTCTTCCTTTTGTCAATGACTGGTTTTATACTTCATCTTCTCGTGCGCTTCTTCTTTTCTTAAGATCATCCTCCAAGCAAAGGTTTAGTTACTCATGGTAATTAAAGACAAAATTACAAAAGAATTTGTGAATGAGAGGAGTTGTATTCACATGCTCATAGTGTCTGCCTTCCTCTTGAACTGCTTCATTCTGAATGAGGATTTGTGAATAAGAGAAGTTGTATATATAAGTTGATTTCAAAGTGGGTTTCTGCTGAAAAATCAGGCTTTCTCCTCAAACCCGCAGGAGAAAAACAACAAAAAGTTGTTTTTTGACCCGGAGGTGCACACCCCTCGCGCGTGGGATGGCATGCTTCGTGCGCTAATGCAAATTTTGCACATCTAAGGAGTACAACAGCACACCTGGGGAACGCCAACAACACTCGGCAGCGCGGTTTCACCATTTTCTTGGTCTTTCTAAATGTTTTCTTTCCTTAAAACTTATCTTGGGACTTGGAATATAATTTCTTCTCTTTGTAATGTCTTCAGAGGCCTCCTGAATCATAACCCATTCTCTTCTCTAATCCTCTTGAGATGCTCTGCTTTCCCGATTTGCATGATTTTGCATTGAATTACATCAAAAGCACCTAAGAACTGCTTGGTTTCGGGAAGACTAGAATTACATGACTTGAAATGAAAACATTACAAAATATCCTGAAAACCATTGGCAATTGTTTTAAACTCCTCTAAATTGGATCAAAACCTGAATAAAATGTCTGAAAAATATGTTGAAAATAACGTAAGATGACATGTCATCAATTATTCAACTATTTTTCTCAACATCAGAAGTTAATTGATACAATAAATCTCCAGTTGTTTGTCAGATATGGAAACAGTGTTGAGGGACAAGTGAAGGTATAACGGAAATAGGAGGAGTATATAATCAACTAAGGAATGACATTAGATGATTAGTTAACGATGTTTAATCCTGAGAATACAATCTTCTTATTTTTGTTACAGTACTTACACTGCACAAACCAAAATACATGTTTAAACAACTCACTTATATACTCAAAACAATTTATTGTTGAATAGCTTTTGATAGCATGAGTCGATGTGGATACAAATTTTCTATGAATACTTATTTTTGATGCCACTAAAAACAACTCATCAGCTATCAGGTAACAAAGTGAGATATCTGTTAAGTTATGAGATGATCACACCTAGGGGAAGAGACCCTATATTTATAGTAGTGGATCTGATGTTGAGCTACTTGTTTGTTTCTATCTTCTCTACTTAGCTTTAATATTGTTTGTTACGTGGTTAATCCGGATGATCAGAATAACCAAACCTAAGATAGGTGGAAGTGCCTATCAAATTAAGTTGAATCCCTTGTAAGTAGGAATAACTCTTATATATCTGAAGGTTTGTTCAATCTAACAATATCTGAGATAGGCGGAGACACCTATCCAAATTAGGTTAGGTCCTTCTAAGAAGGAACAACCTAATATCCATCCAAATGATGGTTACGTTCAATGTGGAAGAGCACATCGTCGCTTTAGTGCAGACGAGGTGGTTCCTGATATTTTGAAGAAGGTCGTTACCCTGCCTAGCCCGTCGTTGTGAGGTGCTATTTTGCTTAAGGTGGTGCAGGAGGTCGGTCTCATTTGGCTTGACAAGCTAGTCACCTTTATGGACCTTGACTTAACCCGTTTATTATGGACGACCCAAAGGATAATTGGATCGGTCATGTTAGGTTCATATCGTTACAATTAATAATTTAATAAAAGGGTTATGATTGTAAATATAATAATTTAAAATGAATGATAAATTTGAAAGTGAAAAAATCACTCCAAAATCACAAATTCCTTTATCTATATATAGGTATAGATGGATTCTCATATTCCCATCAAGAATATTTGAGAGGCTAGTAGTTCAATCAAATTCAGTTTTAAAGTCTAAGTGTTAGACATTAATGTACAGCTGGTTATAGATGCATCAATTTCAAAGTCAACACATCAATTTTCATATCAGTAGTTTATTGCATCAGATTACAAATACTCATTTCAATTCATTGTGTCATTATGTTATAGTTGTAGCTTAGAATAAGTCAACAACATCAACTTTAATTTCTCATTATTTCATTATTATTACATGGTTGTATATATACTATGTATGTAATTTGTAATATGTATCAATTATAATATAGTCAATCTTCCATATGGTATCAGACTTAGCCTTAGCCTAACAGCATCTCACGATCCATATCTCCTTTACCATGGCAGCCACCACAAACCCAACAAAAACAAGTCTTCTTATTCATGCTTCCATCACTCTTAAGCTTTCTCGAGCCAGTCATCGTGCCTGGAAACGTCAGGCTACCTCTCTTCTCTCCGGCATCCAAGTCATTGGCCATATTGATGGAACCACACCTTCTCAAAGTCCCACCATTGTTACTGCTGGTGTCGCAACCCCAAATCCAGAATACATAAATTGGTTCACCATTGACCAACTCATCATCAATCTTCTTATCTCCTCTATGACAGAAGCAGACAGTATATCATTTACCTCCTATGACACTGCCAAAACCTTGTGGGATGCCATTGAAGCCCAATATGCAAACACCTCTCGATCTCATGTCATGTCAATCAAAAATCAAATTCAGCATTGTACCAAAGGCGAAAAATCCATCACTGATTATCTCTTTTCTGTCAAAAGTCTCGCTGATGAGTTAACTGTCATTGACAGAAAAATTTCTGATGATGATCTCACCCTCTATGTTCTCAATGGTCTTGGTTCAGAATATCGTGATATTGTTGCCTCAATCCGGACTCGTGAGCGTCCCTTCACCTTTGAAGAGCTTCATAGTCACCTACTAGCTCATGATGAATATATTCGTCGTGAATCTCAAGTGGAAATCCAGGTTCCAACCGCAAACTTTGCTCAAAGAAACTCAAAGAATGATGGTATATTACCTTCACCAGCATATGGTCGTGGTAACTCCTCCCTCCACACAAGAGGTTCCAATCATGGTCGTGGTTATGGCCAGTCACGCAAGTCTCGAGGCTTCAACCCTCGTGGAAATAGACCACCTCCACGTTGCCAATATTGTTCAGCTATAGGACACATTGCACGTTACTGCCCAGAAATTTATAAATCCAGCAATCCTCCAATAGCTCAGTATGCATCTGCTTCCTCCACCACTCCTAACTGGGTGTTTGACACTGGAGCTAGCCATCATGTTGCCAATAGCCTGAACAATATGCACATCCATTCAGAATATGATGGTCCCGAGGAAGTTCAAATTGGTGATGGTACAGGTTTAAAAATTTCTCATGTTGGCTCTACCACACTCCCCACACAAAATACTATTTTCAATCTCAAAAATATTCTATGTGTTCCTCATGCAAAACACAATCTAATTTCTGTCTCTAAGTTTTGCAAATCTAACAATGTTTATGTTGAATTTCATTCTTCTTTTTTTTGTGTGAAGGATCAGGTAACGGGGGCGGTATTGATGCGAGGTCCAAGTAATGGTGATCTATACATCTACAACCCAAATTTCTCATCACCTACTGCCTTATCAACTGTCACTTCAACTGTCTCCCTTTGGCATGCTAGATTTGGTCATCCATCCCCTAGAGTCCTTACACAAATGTTGTCAAATTGTGGTCTGTCTAGGAATTTTAACAACAAATCTTTGCATTGTAATTCCTGCTCTATTAATAAAAGTCATAAACTTCCTTTCTCTATATCTTCAATACAAACTTTCTCTCCATTTGAACTCATTTTCTCTGATGTTTGGGGACCATCCCCTATAACGTCCATTAATGGTTACAAGTATTATCTTGTCTTTGTTGACCATTTCACTCGCTACACATGGATTTATCCACTTAAAAACAAAACTGATGTAGCTGTCATATTTCCTCAATTTCATTCTAAAATTGAAAACTTTTTCTCCCACAAAGTTAAATCTATTTACACTGATGGTGGAACTGAATGCTTTAAACTCAAGCCATACTTCAATACACATGGAATATCCCATTACATTAGCCCACCTTATACTCCTGAACACATTGGCATTGCTGAACGCAAACATCACCATATAGTAGAAACTGCTCTCACACTTCTCTCTCACTCTTCTATACCTCAAACATTCTGGTGTTATGCTTTTCAAATGGCAGTTCACCTAATTAATAGCATGCCCACTCCTCAATGCCACAACAAATGTCCTCATGAAATCCTTTTTGGTTCCAAACCCAATTATCTTAATCTTCGTGTTTTTGGGAGTCTTTGTTATCCTTGGTTACGTCCTTACTCTAAACATAAGCTATCTAATAGAAGTATGCCTTGTGTATTTCTAGGTCCTTCTAATCAGCATCATGCCTATCAATGTTATCACACCCCCACTAAAAAACTTTACATTTCAAGACATGTTGTCTTCCACGAGTCAATTTCCCCATTCACCTCAACCATATGTGACTCTACAAATCCATCTCCACCATCATCCACTAATAATCAAAACATCTCCATGTCTCGCCATCCACTAATACTTACACAACTTCACCCCACCATCCCTCCTCAAAATCCTCCACCAACCATTCCTCAGAATTCTACCACATCCATAATCACTCCCCTTGTAACTTCAAATCTTCCACATACACCTACTTCATCTGCATCCTCGACCAATCAATCTTCCCCCCAAACCTCCATAGACTCACCATTACAGATGGACTCTCCTGCATCAGTACAACCTCTGCAACCTGTGCCTCTTCTCCTAGTAACAAGAGCAATGAACGACATTCATAAACCGAATCCTAAGTATCTTCTCACCACCAAGCATCCTCTTCCTATCACAATTAAGCCAACATGTCTGACCCAGGCAATCAAAACAACTGAATGGAGAGTGCTATAAGCAATGAGTTTAATGCTTTAATCCAACAACAAACATGGGATCTGGTACCTCAACCATCTAATAAAAATCTCATTGGGTGCAAATGGGTTTATCGAGTCAAAAGGAAAGCAAATGGTGATATTGAGAGATACAAAGCCAGATTAGTGGCGAAAGGCTTCCACCAACGACCTGGACTCGACTACACACAAACATTCAGCCCGGTGGTTAAGCCCATCACAGTACGGTTGGTCGTTTCCTTAGCCCTACAACACAATTGGCCATTACGTCAATTAGACGTAAACAATGCTTTCTTACATGGTTCTCTAACTGAAGAAGTTTACATGCAACAACCTCCAGGTTTTATCCATCCAGATAAGCCTCACCATGTTTGTCGCCTTAGAAAGTCAATATATGGCCTCAAACAAGCACCACAGGCATGGTATAAAACTCTAAGTAAGTTTCTTTGTGACTATGGGTTTGCTAATTCCAAATCTGATTCATCTCTGTTTGTCTTTCGTAAACAAGGCATGGTACTATACACGTTAGTGTACGTAGATGATATAATTATCACAGGGAATTCCACTGCTAAAGTGAATGAGTGTATCAACAAACTTGCTTCTTCATTCTCCATCAAAGATCTAGGTTCATTGCACTACTTCCTTGGTGTTGAAGTCATTCCAACCTCCACAGGCCTATTCCTTTCCCAACACAAGTATATAGCTGATCTTCTTGAAAGGACAAAAATGACAGATGCCAAGGTTGTACTCACTCCACTTTCCACTTCCATTTCCCTAACAAAAGATGATAGTTCGCCAAATACTGATGCTACCTTTTATCGTAGTACCATAGGCAGCCTCCAATATTTGTCCATGACACGACCTGACATTGCTTTCCCTGTCAATAAACTTGCTCAATTTATGCAGAAACCAACAACTACTCATCTTACAGCACTAAAGAGAATTCTTTGCTATCTCAAAGGAACTATTTTTCATGGTCTCCTTCTTCAGAAACCAGCCACGTCTTCACTCATAGCATACAGTGATGCTGATTGGGCCGGAAATAAGGATGAGTACACCTCAACATCAACTCATCTTGTCTACTTCGGATCTAATCTCATCTCGTGGAAATCATCCAAACAAAGGGCAGTAACAAGATCCTCTACAGAAGCAGAATATAGAGCATTAGCCAACACTGCAGCTGAAATATCTTGGATAAACTCCCTTCTCAATGAATTAGGAGTATCATCTTCCTCAACACCAACTATCCTTTGTGACAATCTCAGTGCCACATATCTTACTCAAAATCCGGTATATCACACTCGCATGAAACACATCTCCATTGACATTCATTTTGTTCGTGATCTGGTCCAACAAGGGAAACTCAAAATTCAGCATGTCAGCACTACTGATCAATTAGCAGATTGTCTCACAAAACCTCTCTCAAAAGCTCGACATCATTATCTACGAAACAAGATTGGAGTTTCTGACGGCACTCCAACCTTGCGAGGGCGTGTTAGACATTAATGTACAGCTGGTTATAGATGCATCAATTTCAAAGTCAACACATCAATTTTCATATCAGTAGTTTATTGCATCAGATTACAAATACTCATTTCAATTCATTGTGTCATTATGTTATAGTTGTAGCTTAGAATAAGTCAACAACGTCAACTTTAATTTCTCATTATTTCATTATTATTACATGGTTGTATATATACTATGTATGTAATTTGTAATTTGTATCAATTATAATATAGCCAATCTTCCATACTAAGTACTGAATATCTGTGCTCAAACTGACCACCCAAATCTTCATTACTTAATTAACCCTCCAAACTTCAGAACCCTATATAACCAGAGCAAAAAACTACCATCTCAATCTCAGTCGTTGAGTTGGTGGTGGATACAATGATTGGGCTCAGAGAAAAAGAAGGACCCTTGATGAAGAGCAACCCTCATTCTCTACTCATATCAAGGATTGTTACAGTTGTAATCATTGGAGTTCTTACTGGATGCATTATAGTTTTCTTTTTTCCTAATGACTTCTTTGTTTCTCAGTCTATTACCTCAAATCGTCACCTACCTGTTGCTGTACCCAAGACCCAGGTTTCATTTTCATCAAATATTAACTATCTTTCGTGTTTTTCTTTCATTTTTAATTTGTGTCTTCTCTTAAATTTTAAGTCCTTGCATCCCTCAAAAAAAAAGTTCTTGCATGTTGCATGATTTTGGTTGACTCGAAATTTAACTATATCTTCTGACTATTGTTTTTGTTTTGTGTCATTTGTGATAGTGTTTGATTTTGCTGCTTTTACTACTTGTGGGTCATTGTGGAATTGTGCGATCTTACTGAATTTAGTCGACTCAAATGAATTTAAGCACATTTAATTAATTGGATATAAATCGAATTCTATAAAGACTAATATATTATAAGAGAGTCATCCAAACGTGGAATTGGGTGAATCATGAATTGTGGAATTGTATAAAAGAATTCTATTAATACTATAATATTATTACTAGCATTCATACTCTGGACCGTTCGTCTGTTCTTTTTATTGTGATGATACGCATAAATTATGAACAATAGTTTTTATGAATTTAATTTTGATTAAAATTATAGATATAGCTATTTTACACTTTCGTACAGTAACAAATTATACTTATTTTTTTCAATGAGGTCAACAATTGAGTTAAGTCATCAATGAGCTCCACCAAATCAAGAATCCTTTGAACAAACTTTGGATTATACCATAGTCTTGTTTGTTTGGGAATCGAAGTGTTAATATCAAAAGTATTATGAAGTCACGGTAAAATAACATGTTTGATATTGCCCTCTTAGCACTCATATATTTCCTCGTTCATGGAATTGGTTCCCTCATTTTATACAATAATTCATTCTTTATTGATTTAACATGTTTTAAATGATAAGATATACAACGAGATGATACAAAATTATCCAAATAAATTAATTATTTACATGTCATTCATTCAACTACAAAAATGAATTATTTTTGAACAGAAACTCAAGTTTTCAGGGGATTTTCTTGCAACTTCATGAGTGTTAATCATTCATTATCATCAAATTGTAAATTACTCCTATTATACTTATAATTTAGCCATATACTTTATTTTAAAATAGGAACAACACCACTATAATAGGAATTTAAGTCATTAATTAAAATTTAGTTTAAGTTCATCAAAATAGGAACAACACCACTACAATAGAAACATATGATCATATTAAAAAAAATTGTCAAAAAAATTGATCATATTATATGCCAAAACCGATATATCTTTTTATATACAATTAAGGACAGTAGAAAAACGGATAAACCGTGCAAATTAATGTTTGTCTCTCTTGCAGTAGCTGTAAAGGGGACACACCCTTTTGGGCTGAATTTTGTGTTTATTTAAAATATTCTAACATTTTTATAATATTATTTAAATTATCAATTAAAAAATTAGATAAATCCCATTAAAATGTGAACAGTATCAATAAGATGAACAATGCACAACAATAGGAACAAAATTGGACATTATATAAAAAAAAAATCTTATTTTAACCTTGTATAAAAACATATGGGTAACGCTATCTAGTGCCCCGGAGGCACCGGTTAAGGAGCATTAAATTAACATGTCCCACTTGTTTTACCTCAATTAAAACAAAAAATAAGTCATATTATTAAATTAAAAAAAAGTTGTATTCAATGCTCTTTAAAAAGGCACAGCCATTTAATCTTGCTTCTCAATTTCATAAAGTAAAATATCTCTGCCACTAATTTTCTACAGGTACTATATTATATTACAGCTCTTTTTTTATTATTGTACGCTCTTTCCTATATATATTTTTCCTGTTTGAATAGGGTTTGAATTTGCTCTTTCTTTTATATTGGTATGCATACTTGTGTGCTATGAAACACGGATATGGACACGAACACCGGACACGACACAGACACTGACACGCCGACACAGTTAATAATTTGAAAATATCATATAATTTAGTGTAATTACAAGTGTCGGTGTCGTGTCGGACACGACACGTGTCCGTGCTTCATAGCTTGTGTGTATAGGCTTTCCATGAATTGGTTTCAAAGGAAAAAATGATAATAAAAAATTCACGGAAAAAAATTGTCTTGTTTAAAATTCACAGGAAAACAAATTTTTGTTAAGAAATGAAGGAAGGATACCAAGGATATAATGGGACAATTACTGAAATTGAAATGACAAACAAAACAAAGGAAAGGAGGCGAGTGTGTTGTATAACCGTGTAAAGGAAAAGAAATTTTACAAGTATTAAATACAACTGTTTCTAATTATTCTCATTAATTGACTTATTTTTAACTTTAATTGAGGAAATCCATTTATTTATTACTCCTTAACCCGTGTTTCGGGATACCGGTTAGCAGCACCCAAAACATATTGTGTGTTAGTGTAACCATTTTTCTTCTAATTTTGCCCTACACTTAATTACTTTTTACTATTTTAATATGCATGTTTTGATGCTAGTAGTATATTGTAAAGGGGATATTATTTATTTTCATAATATTATTTATATTATCAATTAAAAAACTATTTAAATCTTCATTGAAATAGGAACAATCCTCAACAATAAGAACAACATTGGACACTTTAAAAACGTTTATTTTGATCTTATTTGTGAAAATTATTTTATACTTATATATGTCAAAATGAGTATCTCTTTTCATATAAGCACAATATGAAAGTAGATAAACAGACACACTAATTAGTTTCGGTCTTTTCCCCTAGTTATAAAGAATTTACCTATCAATTTTTAGTGCAACATATGGAGGGGATGCATGATTTTAGTGTAGTACTTTTCTTTCAATTATACATTGTATTTAAACTATTATAATTACATTTTTTCTTTTATATAATTTTTTTGAAGAGGTGAAATGCAAAATATAATAACAAACCTTCCCTCGAAGCACAGTGAGTGTCAAGAAAGGATTAAAAAATGTTAGGTTAAAAAAGACTTAAAACAATTAAAAAGTTAAACAAAAATTCAGTAGTAAAAAACCAAAACAGCACCCAGAATGAAAATCGACAAGGGTATAAAGTTTGTCGGTCTTCGACCATCACCAAGAGTTAAGTTTTATGTGATCAAATAATTCAAAGACGACTCTTTATTACAGAAAATTCTAACATTACGTTATTTCCACATAACCTAGACATATGATGTCCAACTTACGTGAAGACAAGAGTGAATATCCTTCATGAACATATGCGCACCACATAACTACAGAGCTTGATCACCGATGTCAGCTGCACTAACAAAAGAGATTTCCACCGATCGAAAGACAAGATTCCATATACTAAAAAAGAAGTCAAATCCGAAAAATAAATGATTAATCGTTGGTGTAAATAGGTCTTTCTTCCCTACAAATATAAGTCATTTGAATTTTCGTCTTTGAAGTTACTAATCCTTCTAATCTGCCGCTGCAAATATTAATCATTTGAAAAATGGTCCTAATTACATCTGATTAGTAACTTCATGGACGAAAATTCAAATGGCTTATATTTACAGGGACGAAAGACCTATTTAAGTCAACCACCTCGCTCAATTATCACTTGCCACATGGGCACCACGTCGCTAATGACAGTCCACCTCAGCAAAAAATCCTAATTAGAACCAAAAGTCAAATGATTAATATTTGCAGTGGTAGATTGGAAGGATTAGTAACTTTAAGGACGAAAATTCAAATTACCTATATTTGCAGGGACGAATGACCTATCTAAGCCTTAATTGTAAAAGGAAAATGACAGGATGAAAATGTTGATATTTTTAACTTTAGTCAAAACAAAGGAGATGACATTTTAATTGGAAAATAAATTCTAATAAGGAATTCTGATTTCAATTTTTTTTACTGAAATTCTCTGACTTCAACTTGTAATTTTATAATACATTTCTTTATCATTATCAAGATTATGTAACTCAAATCCGAATCTTCAAAACCCCATAACCCCAAAATCCAGAGTTCTTATAGGATGCATCTTAGCTTTCTCTTTTCCCAATGACTTCTTTGTTTCTCAAACGATTTTTTATTTTATTTTCTTTTGGCAGGAAAATTCAGCTGAATCTGAATCATCAGATAGAGTTAACATGTTAAAATCAGAATTTGTGGCACTCTTATCAAATAAAAATGCAGAGCTGAAAAAACAGGTGAGTGAGTTGACGGAAAGGCTTCAGCTTGCAGAGCAAGGAAAAGACCAGGCAGAAAAAATGTTGCTTGCATTAGGTAAACATGAAAAAGCTGGACCTTTTGGTACTGTCAAGGCATTAAGAACCAATCCTAATGTTGCTCCTGATGAATCCGTGAACCCGAGATTGACAAAGATATTAGAAAAAATCGCAGTTAAACGAGAGATCATAGTTGCCCTTGCAAACTCCAATGTTAAGGAGACCCTCGAGGTCTGGTTCACCAATATCAAGAGAGTCGGTATACCTAATTATCTAGTTGTTGCCTTAGATGATGAAGTTTCAAAGTTTTGCGAATCGAATAAAGTCCCATTTTACAAAAGAGACCCAGATGATGGTATTGATACCGTTGGAAAAATAGGAGGGAGAGCGGCTGTCTCTGGGCTTAAATTTCGTATTCTAAGAGAATTTTTGCAGTTGGGATATAGCGTTCTTCTATCAGACATCGACATTATATATTTGCAGAATCCTTTTGATCATCTATACCGTGATTCGGATGTTGAGTCCATGAGTGATGGTCATAATAACATGACAGCTTATGGCTACAACGATATCTATGATGAACCCGTGATGGGTTGGTCTCGATTAGTTCATACAACTAGGATATGGGTTTACAATTCTGGTTTCTTCTATATTAGACCAACCATTCCTTCAATTGAGCTTTTGGATCGTGTGGCGGAAAGACTTTCCAAGGAGAAAAAAGCATGGGACCAAGCCGTTTTTAACGAGGAACTCTTTTATCCGTCGCATCCTGGTTATGACGGGCTTCATGCTGCTAAAAGAACTATGGATATGTACCTTTTTATGAATAGTAAAGTTCTTTTCAAGACAGTGAGGAACGATGCTAACCTCAGTAAATTGAAACCCGTAATTATTCACATGAATTACCACCCTGATAAGCTTCGGCGAATGAAAGCAGTTGTTGAATATTATGTTAATGGGAACCAAGATGCTCTCAAACCTTTCCCTGATGGCTCAAAGTGGTAACCTTGTTTTTGTGTCTTAGTTGTTCAAAAACATTAGGAGCACAATGACTTCTGCTTATACCCGTATTTTGGTACTGTAACATTTGTTGTATGCTAATTTAATCTTTTTGGTGTTTTATCTCATCGTCATAAACACATTGTGCAAGCTTATGTGCAATGTTAGGGAATTAGGAACTTTGGGTGAAAGGCATTGGAAAATACATGAAATAAGACACATTTGTAAACAAAGTATGAAACCTGGAATAAAATTTATACGAAACTATAGTGCTCTTGGACACATGTTTATATTTTGCTATTATATTTGTGAGAAATTCTTGGTTGGTCCCGTGACCAAGAAATGGGGTTTGGTCACATCCAACCAATGCATGACACCTCACAACAATTAAGTGAGAGAGAACAAAAAAGAAAGAAAGAATGACGTGAAGAAAAGAAGAGAGACACTAAGCTTCCATGCCACCGCACCGGAACCGATTGCCTCACCGGAATCTGAAACAGAGATTGAGCTGCCATGCCACCACACTGGCAACGATTGACTCGCCGAAACTGCAACAACGACAACATTGGCCTCACCTCGCCGGAAAAAGCAACGATTCCATGCCACCGGCGCCGAAAAATTTACAGAGCTGAACGAGCCTTGAAATCGGAAGCATGTCGAGAAGCTATGTCAGAGCATGTATCATGAAACGACTCAGTGCCAACGGTTGTCAATCGAGGCTGCTTCACCTTCTCCTCCGTGAGACCACCGGCTAAACGCAGGTTTGAAGCTTGATCAGGTTCGACATAGTGGCAACTGTCGTCATCCTTGATTTTTCCGGCGATACCAACCCCGTCGTTGTCATCATTGTTGCTGTTCCGGCGTGGTAGCATGGCAGCATAGTCTCTCTTCTTTTCCTCACGCCTTCTTGTTTTTTTTTTTGTTTCTTTTTCTTAGTTGTTGTGAGGTGTCATGCATTGGTTGGATGTGACCAAATCCCATTTCTTGGTCATGTGACTACCAAGAATTACTCGTTGTTAGTTTATAGCATTGGGTTTGTCTTTTTTGCATGAAGGATTCTGTTTCGGACTGGGCAGAAGCCCACTTCGCCGGCCCAACACTACTAGGATTTGGATTTCCAGCTGTTACAACAGGGTGCTTTAACAGATCAGGACCTTCCAATTTAGATTAACGACTCAGATCATGCAACTGTGTTAAACTGGTGTCTAATCTGAACCGTCCATTTTGATATCAATAGCTGGGATTTACTACAGCACCAAACTGTGTGCTTTTCTACAACACCAAATCCTAGTTCAACACTAGTAGGCCTATTAACCCTGAATCCTTGTGTAGCTGAGTTCCACAGTGGACCTCATGTATATGTTGTTGTAAAATTTGGCATAAGAATATTTCTATAATTAATAATCAAATATAAATATAAGAATCAATTAAATATAACCAAAAGAGTGAGATCAATAAACTTATATGTCTTGAGATTGTTGTATAATTGACCACCGGCAAAACTCAATCAGCATCTCTAAACATCAATTCAAAAAGAGAACTATAAAATTAACAATCGGTGAAAGTAGTCTGAGACGTGCTGATCGCAATGTCCTTAAGGATTTTCCACGTGATTATACATTAATCCCCCAGAATTTAACAGATCATTCTCAATGTAGAATCGAGGAAACAGAACTGACAAGAAAAATTATTTCGGGAAGATGTAACCCAAGAAACCATTGAATGTGAGGGACGTGTTTCTTGATTTGATAGTACTCAAAGCCAAGTGAAAAACCACTTTAATTCACTACGTGAGTATTCATTTTATAGGCAGCATTTGTTTTCTTGAGTCAGGCAAGAATAATGCCTTATAAAGAGCCAATAAAATGAACGTTATACATTGACTTGACAAATAAGTGCTCAAACAAAATAGTTAAGAAAAACAGTATTATTTCCACATTCAAGAGATATAAAAGCAAAGGTGGTTACAAAACTTTGGAATTAAAAATATGTCTACAAAATCAAGTCAAACATTATAATTAATAATTTGATAATAATTTTTTATAAAAATATTTTTCTATATTTCTCAACTAAAAATATGTGACACAAAATATTTGAAACTTTTGAAATATAATCAAAATTTATAACAATCCCTCACATATTTTAAAAGTTTAAAAGTAATTTGAAAAACAACTTTCCCGGTTAACATCCTAGATGTGATGCATCAAACTGGTGTAGTAAGCTATATGAACCAGCCCTAGAATGACAATACTTAACACACAGTGAAGTTGGTGTAGCAAGCTATATGAACCAAAATCACTTGGAGTATGTTAGCGGTATACCATTCGCATCACACCCCCACATTTCTTGTCGTTGGCACTGTGGTGCGCAAATAGGTCGTGCGCGTGCCTGGATTATTTCATGAGTGCTCCAGAGATTTCCCAAAATCTCATACAAGCGGCCCCACTTGACATCCACATAGGTGATTTCATCAAGTGTATGTTGCAAATCATACACCACCCATAAGGGATATGAAATTCATTAAAAGCTTTGTAGGCTTATCTTCTCAGTAATGCAGTGTTTAGCACTTCTCACACATACCATAGGAAAGGGACAAAAACAAAAATTAATTAACTAATTTTTGGTGCTAGCAGAACTAATAAGTGACTTGTTCTTACCCATATGAACCTTATTCATGGGATCTCCAATCACAAAGGTTGGGTTCCCATCACTTATTAATTTCAAGTGGCTTAAGTCTCAATCCCCTCTATGTACACATATTTAATTCATCCTCAGGGGATTTGTTTAGTAGCTACTTTATACACAAATGATGAAGACAAATTTCTTTCATCATATAAGATTGACTAAGACGTCTCTAAGTCAATCAATCTCATATATTTATCAAAGTTTATAACAATAAACTTGATCTCTATAATTATATTTATAAAGGTCTGCTTGAATGACTTCAAGCGACATCATCTCGTAAAATAATTTTACATTTTGATTTATTCTCATTGGAATTCAATTTCAATTAACATCATTGTATTCTTTTGATACAATGGTTCATCAACTCTAAACAATATTTCATAAGTGTCAAACTGACTTCCTTAATATACTTCATCAGGTCTACTTAGATAAATTTTAAGCGACAACCCCCACATTGAGAAAATATAACTCTACAGTTCTACTTGAATAATTTTCAAGCGACAATAATTCCATAATGAAAAAGAAATCCCACTGTATTTTCTCATAAACAAATTTCATTAAACATCATTGTATTAATATTCTAATACAATGGATAATCTATAATAATATACCATATAATATTTTATGGTATCTTTCAGATATTTCATGATTCTACCAATAAAACATTTCTTCAATTTTCTTCTATCAAGTATAATAACCAAACTTGATCCCATTATTCCATTCACGTCAATTTAGATGTCATTTTATCCTTTAAAAAAATCTCGGCATATTAGTTAGTCAAATAAACCAAAGACTTCACAAATGAAATATAAGAATAAAGGAAGTTCAATCCAATACAAGATGATTTATTAGAGTATCGCTTCACATTCAAATATAATCATATAAATTTCAAGAATTTCTCAAGCATATTGTACAAATGCATTTCAGAAAAATTATATAAACTATAATACCTTAGTGTAAGTTCACTTAAACAATGCAACTCTTTGATAACACAAGTTAAATTAGTGAGATAACACACATGTCAAAACTAACTTTAACAAGTTCCACTCCTACATGTGTTTTGAGCGTGACACTGTACAAAACATCATATAAGATAAGAAGGATACATGAAGATATATACTAACATGATTTGATGCATGAGGATGGATCATCTTCAAGTCATATCAGTTAAATAATGATGCATACTGCATACATAAATATTGTGAAAAAAAATTCTACAATCAGAAAAGTACAAGTTGCATCCCTTGAGCAAGTGTATGAATGAGTATTTTAAGGAGTACGTTCTAATTTTAATGGTACATTAACCCTTAAAAGTCTTTAGAGTAAAAGTAGTATAAGTTTGTGTGGGGAATAAAAAGATAAATCAAAGTGGGGCCGAAGCAAAAATATTTATAAAAGAGACATCACTGAATCTAGGGGGAAATGATACCCCCTCGCTGACTTCCTATGTGGATGTGATGTTTCTCTAATAACCAAGTAGCTTCCAAAAATCCTTCTAAAAGAGGGAAAGAATCAAATGCATAATTGGGAGACATCGGCGACTCTAGGGGGAAAGGATACCCCCTCGCTGACTTCCTACGTGAAGATGGTGTCTTTTAACTTATAATTTTTGCAGCACTACTTAGGGTGATCATTGAATCTAGGAGGAAATGATACCCCCTCGCCGACTTCCTACGAGAATATGGTATCCCTTAAGCAATCTGCAAGCCCCCAAGACATTTAAACTGTCAAAATAAATCTAATTAATTCCCATCTCTCTTATATGAAATGAAGAAAGGACTTTTCTCGGTTGGTTTAGTGCTAAGATTAGAACATGTTTCCTCATAATATCTATCTTATACAGGAGCAAGAAAAGGGTTGTACTACACACACACTCACTTGAGACTTGTTGTTGGGTTGAATAAAGATCATAAGAAATGCTTGAATTTGTGATTACTGTACACTTGAAACTAAGCCTTTGAGGAGACATAAGTTTTTAATTGAATTGTCATATATTAGTCTTGTTTTATGCTGCTATGTTTATGCCTTTTGCTTGAGGACAAGCAAGGATTCAAGTGTGGTGGAGTTTGATGAGTCAATAAATTAGTGTTTTTAATATATT
>Ga0315915_1000476_pt1:0-40000 | contig 41323 bp, 22 predicted proteins | sample MpolbnodulesMG_FD_207738 | JGI IMG/M metagenome (GOLD analysis project Ga0315915, IMG submission 207738) | Medicago polymorpha root nodule microbial communities from Los Angeles, California, United States - branched nodules | ecosystem: Host-associated > Plants > Roots > Nodule | place...
GATTTGAGAGACGTTGAGAACTAGCCGGTACATCAACTTGTCTTGACTGAAGCTTTGATTCTTCACCATTGATCTTTTGCCTGATTTGATAATTGTCCTATGAAGAACCAATTTCAAATCCATTCCACTAGTGAAGGAACAATGTCTGCAAACATTACTGTTATCCTTGTCTTGATGTGTAGACACGATGCAGAGATGGTGGTTGTAGAGGCATGCGCAGAGTTAGTGGTTGTACATTTCGTACACTGTACTTTGTCAACTATGTTAAGCTTTTGGTGAAGTGGCTTCTGATGAGATGCTTATGATAATCTTGCTTCTAATGATCTTGCTTCTGATGACCTTGCTTCTGATGACGTGTCTTCAGGAGCGCTTTCTTCAGATGCATTTTCTTCAGACGCATTTTCTTCAGACGCAATTCTTCAGACGCTTTAAGCTTCAATATAAATTCCTTTGCTCTTTGACTTGTTCAATCAGAACCTCTATGAATGGTACTTTGAATAAGATCTTGTACACTTGAACAAATGTTTAGCATATCCAATTGAGAATTTTAATACCTTGTTATCATCAAAACTTGAGAGGTGATTTTGCGAAACACCCTTTGTTCCAACACAGTCTACATCTTAGTAGCCCATCATGCTAAGCTTCTCAGTTTCTTATGCCTAAGGGAATAGAATACCATATTGTAGAGTACCATTTATGTATCTTAAAATCTTCTTAGCTGCTAAGAAATAAGTTTTGTGAGGGTTACTCATGAACTTGCTAACAATTCCAACTGAGTAGCTTATGTCTAGCCTGCTTTGACATAAGTATCTCAACGAACCAATGAGCCTTCTGAACATAGTTGGATCCACGCCTTCATCTTCTTTTGTTACTTCATTTCTAATGTTAGCATCTGCAGGAGCGATTGATGAATTGCAGTCTAACATATTCAATTTCTTCAAGATCTCAGTAGCATATTTGGTTTGATGAGTATCAAACCCTTTGAAGTTCTGAGAATTTCCATTCCTAAGAAATATGAAAGCTTACCTAAATCAGTCATCTCAGACTTCATGACTGATTTGAATTCTTCAATGTCTTGCGTGTTGCTTCCAGTTAGCATAAGGTCATCCACAAAGAGACATATAATCAGTAAACTTGTCTCTTTACGTCCTTTCACATAAACTGCATGCTCAACTAGACATTTCTTAAAACCTTGTTCAATAAAGAATTTGTCAATCCTTTTGTTACATGCTCTAGGTGTGTGTTTCAAACCATATAATGCTTTGTTTAGTTTGAACACTCTATCTTCTTTCCCTTTGATTATGAATCCAGGAGGTTGAGTGACATACACAGTTTCTTCTAATGTACCATTCAAAAATGCAGATTTTACATCTAAATGATATAGAGGCCAAGCTTTACTTGTTGCTACTACTATTACAAATCCGATAGTTTCATGTCTGGCAACTGGTGAAAACACTTCAGTGTAATCAAAACCTTCCTTCTGCAAGAAACCTCTAGCTACAAGTCTGGCTTTGTGCTTCACAATTTTTCCTTTAGGGTTCAATTTCAACTTAAAAACCCATTTGACATCTATGGCTTTATTACCATCTGGTAATTTAACCAAATCCCATGTCTGATTTTTCTCAATGGAGTTCAGTTCATCTAGTATAGCTTCCTTCCAGTTTTCATCACATAATGCAGCTTCGTAATCTAATGGTTTAGTGTCTGCAAGCATTGCAAAATGCACTAACTCACCATCAGAACTTACTTCATCCTCACCAGTTACTTTACAATCCTACAATCTTCTTGGGATTTGCCTGTTTCTTTGTGGTCTTGTTGTAATGGTTGGCTCCTCATCAGATACATCTTCAATTATAGCTTCCTCATTTGTAATAAGCTCATTAGATTCTTTGTTATCCTCAATGACAACCTGTTTTTCAAACATACTGCATTGATTTGAATTCCAATCCCAGAATTCTTCCTCTAACACTTTCACCTCTCTACTTATTGAAATTTTCTTAGAGTGTGGATCAAGCAATCTATATGCTCCAATGTTGTGATATCCAACCAGAATCACTGCTTCACTTTTGTCCTCCAACTTCTTTCTTCTAGAATCAGGAACATGCTTATGGCAGATTGAGCCAAAGACTTTCAAATGACTGATTGAAGGCTTCCAACTTCTTTATCTTTTTAGTGGGACATTTGTTTAGAATATAAACTGCAATGTTGACTGCTTCACCACAAAATTCATGAGGTAGCTTCTTCTCTTTCAACATACTTATGGCCATATCAAGCAGGCTTCTATTTCTCCTTTCAGCAAGCCCATTGTGTAGAGGAGTGTAAGGAGCTATAACTTCATGGATAATACCCTGATTTGTGCAGTAGGTTTCAAAATCTCTATAGGTGTATTCACCACCTCCATCCGTTCTTAGAATCTTAAGCTTCATGCCACTTTGTTTCTCAGCTAACACCTTGAACTTCTTGAAAACTTCTAAAGCATCACTCTTGAGCTTTATCAAGTATAACCATAGCATCCTTGAATATTCATCCACAAAGGTGATGAAATATCTATTTCCACTGTAAGTAGGAACTTTTATAGGTCCACGGGTATCTGAATGCACTACATTCAATACATGCTTTACTCTCATCTTTAAACCAGACTTGAAAGTTAACCTAGAATGCTTCCCTACTAAACATATGCTACATGATTTTTCAGGGATCTTCACATTTAACTCCCCAATCACCATATTCCTAGTTTTTAGTAAACATAAGCTTCTATAGTTCAAGTGTCCATATCTTTTATGCCAAAGTTCAGATTCATCATCTTTCACTGAAGCTTTATAACACATTTCCTCCTTAATCACTCTGCTGATTTTGAAGGTTCTGTTCTTAGTAAGATTTGACTATAGTATAAGCTTCTTCATTGGATTGTACAACTTTAAGGTATCATTCTCCATTGTTACTGAATAACCCTTCTCTATGAGTTGACCTACACTCATGAGATTACACTTCATTCTAGGAACACAGAGCACCTTATCTATCACTGGTTTCTTTCCATCTCTTCCTTGTATGGTAACATTTCTCATACCTTCTGCTTTCATACTTCTGCAATCAGCCAATCTCACACTGGTTTTTTTGCTATCATCAAATTCACTTAGCCATTCCTTCTTACCAGTCATATGATTTGAGCACCCAGTATCAAGATAGCAAGCATCTGATACAACTTCTGATTCTTTATCACTTATAGTAGCCATTAACATGATTGTATCCTCATCAGAATGTGAATCTTCCTGAGCCACATTTGCTTCTTGCTCTTTGTTCTTTCCCTTTCTATCTTTATTGAACCAACATTCGGAAGCATAATGTCCATATTTTTCACAATTAAAACATTGTACCTTCCTTTTATCTTTCTTCCCTTGATTCTTAGAAGATTCACCTCCACTCTTTGAAGATTTAGGTTTGTCACCATGTTTCTGATGATTCTTTCCTTTTCTCTTCTTCCAGAATTCTTTCTTGGATTCTTCCTGCATGAATCTTGCAAGCAGTGCCTGTTCCTCATCTTTCTCCTCCTTTCTACCAGTCATCTTCCTCTCATGAGCTTCTAATGCTCCTTGAAGCTCTTCAATCTTGACTTCATTCAGATCCTTGGCTTCTTCAATAGTTATCACTAAGTGATCAAACTGAGATGGGAGAGTACTAAGAATCTTCTCCATAACGGATTTATCAGAAAGAGTTTCACCACAAATATTCATCTGATTTGTGATTGTTAAAACAAATGAGAAATAATCTTCTATCTTTTCTTCATTCTTCATTTGAAGTAACTCATATTGTCTTCTTAATGACTGTAGCCTAATTTTCTTTACTTTATCATCTCCACTGAAATACTTCATAAGAGTATCCCATGCTTCCTTGGAACTGTCTGAATCAACAATCTTCTCAAAAACCTTGTTTTCCATGCATTGATGATTGTAGAAAAGAGCCTTGCAATCTTTCTTCTTAGCTTCTTTGTGTGCGTTTGTCGGAACATCAATGGGGGTTATCTGGAAGTGCTTCAATTCCATTGCTAACAATTTCAAGAACATCTTGAAAACCAAAGATAACTCTCATCTGTTTTACCCATCTAACCCAATTATTCTTTCCATCAAGGATTGGTAAGTGCGCAACAATATTCCCATTGGAATTCATGATTGATCTTCTTCTTGGATCAAACTATGGCTCTGGATACCAATTGTTAGGGGAAAACAGTTTTTGGTTAGGGTTCTTGTGTTGGTGACTTTGATTAGAAGAAACAGTTTTGTGATAGAGATAATAAGGGTTTGAAAGAACTAAGAATTAATGAATTGTGTAAAATTGCATTGTTTACTCATAGAGGGATACACTATATATACAGAGGTGTTCCCTATTACTTGTGTATCAAGTAACAAAACAAAAAATAACTAACTAGCTAAAGTATAGGTGAATCAGTTAGTTACTTGAGAGACAAGTAACTAACACCCTAACTAACAAGCAAACATGATTAAGGTTTGAATTACACACTAATAACCCCAAGTGTGCCATCCCAAGTTTCTATATAGTTTCTCTTGCAAATCCTATGAACCTTAAAAAGACATATACCATTTTGGTCTAGTATTAGCACTTCTGTTAGACAGATTTTGGGTTCTTAGTATTACGATGTCATCAACTTCAAACTCTCATCTCTCCACTTGTTTCCCCATTGCCCTCCCATAATATTTTCAAATAAAGGTGTTATACCTTAGCAATTCTTCATTTTCTTGAGCAGGTTCTAATTTCATATTTTTCTTTGCATAAGTTTTCTCTAACGCTTAAGTAAGTGCTTCTTATTGAACAAGATCTTCCATTGAATACCCAAACACATGTATGATGTAGGCTCTGTTTGGTAAAAATAGCGGATAACGATAGCTTATAGTTGATGACGGATAGCTTATAGCTGATGACTGATAGCTGATAAACTAATTGAAGTGTTTGGTAAAATTAGCGGTTCAACTAGCTAATAAATATAAAATGACATAATAGGGTATTTTCGATTCATAATAAAATTTAGGCTTAATGGCAGTTTCGGTCCCCCTGTTTTCACTATTTTGCAAAATTGGTCCCCCTATTTTAAAGTTCGACAGTTTTGGTCCCTCTTTCTAATATTTTGTTTTAAAATGGACATTAGCAAGGGACATTAGCATTTATGATGCAGTTATATTAATAAATGGTAATGGGTAAAAATGGATTTAAGATAAAATAATAAGGGTGGAAATAGAAGAAAAAATGATAAGTTATAAGTTATAAGCTCAAACGCTATTTGAAAAAGCTCCTGAATAATAAGCTATAAGTTCCTGAAATAAGCTATAAGCTCGTTATAATAGGACTGTTATCAAACCAAACTTATTTTATCAGATGAGCTTATAAACTATCCCTTATAAGCTAGTTTTTTGGCCTTGCCAAACAGAGCCGTAACATTGAGCAGTTTTATTACTACACTTCATAGATCCAGACATATTATAAGACACTTACTAGTGTCTCCTTCAAAATAACAAAAGGTGTCAATATAACTGAAGGTATGTCGTATAAAGGAAAAAAAAAACTAAAAAACTAAAGGTATGCCATATAAAGAAAAAAGCAACGAAAGGCAAGTGATATTTTTTGTTCTGAAGAAGAGAATATTTACTAGCAAGGGACATTAGCATTTACGATGCTATTATATTAATAAATGGTAATGGGTAAAAATGGATTTTAGATAAAATAATGAGAGTGGAAATAGAAGAAAAAATGATAAGTGATAAGTTATAAGCTCAAACGTTACTTGAAATAACGTCTGAAAAATAAGTTAAAAACTCATGAAATAAGCTATAAGCTCATTATAATAGGACCATTATCAAACCGAACTTTTTTTTATCAGATGAACTTATAAGCTATCCACTATAAGCTAACTTTTTGGTCTTGCCAAACAGAGTCGTAACATTGAGCAGTTCTATTGCTACACTTCATAGATTCAGACATATTATAAGACACTTACTAGTGTCTCCCACTGAAACATTCAATAGCATACATGCTCGATCCTTCAAATCAATAACAAACCTTTTCATCTTTTGCATCTCGCCAAACTTATGATGAGGACATCTCTTAAGAAGTAAATTTAACTTCTCCCATTCATCATAGAAAAATGAAAGATAAATACTTCATTGTTAATAGTTCTACTTAGTACCTACTACCTATATTGTTTTGGTTTAAGGAAGGTTGGTGATACTTCATTGTATCTATCTCGTAAAATGAAAAATAAATAGTTCTACTTAATACACATCTTGTTTTGGTTTAAGGAAGGAAAGTTGGGTAATACTTCATTGTGCAGTAGGAATCCGTAGGTTGAAAATCTAACTCAATATTGTTTTATAGTCCTATTTTCTCAAGTATATCCCACATTAACCTAATCCACTTTATAACTCTGAAAGACCGTATAGAGTGTGCGTGTATAGTATGATCTTGAATGTCTATTTAAAATTGTCTCAGATTTACTGCAAAGTATATTCATGTGATGATTGGAGCGGACAAATATCGCGACCAATCCTACTGGCTTTAGGTGATACATACATGTATCCTAGAAAAAGTGTGGTTGAAAGTGGGAGTCATCTTCTCTAAGCCTGTCCAGCTTGTATGGAAGGTGTAAGTTAGTCAAGTCTGTAAATGGGACGAGATGAGATGATGATCTGAGCAACCTCTTTAGAAAGGTTTTTTTTTCCTAAAAAATATGCAAAGCTTAAAATTTATTCTCTTTCGTTACTTGGGGACAAGCAACAATTTAATTTTGGGGTTGTGATGACAAGTCTTCTTACGTTATTCTTAACATATTTTTAAGTCATTTTTATTTAGTTTTGATCCAAGATAGAGGAGTTTTAGAGCAATTGCCTATGATTTTCAGAACATTTAGTAATGTTTTCATATCGATTCATGTAATTCTAGTTTTCCCAAAACATATCAATTCCAAGGTGTTTTGATGTAATTTAAGAAGAAATCATGCAAATCGACAAAGCAAGGCATCTTGAAGATTCGTGAAGAAATGGAAAGACAATGAATGAAGATTCAAGAGGCCTCTAAAGACATTACAAGAAGGAGAAATTTTATTCCAAGTTCCAAGACAAGTTCTATGGAAGAAAACACCAAAAGTACGAAGAAACATATGATTACGTGCGAAAAACACATTGGTGCACTCCCAAGTGTGATCCAGGCGCGCAAAAATACACTCATGCTCCCCTGGGTGTTTTCCATGCGCCCTTGGTTGCATAAAAACACACTTGTGCGCCCCCTCCAGTGAGTCATGCGCGTGCTCGGGTGTGCTATTTTGGGAAATAACTGCCTTTTGCTACTTTTTGGTGAAAAAATCCAGTTTTAAGGCCCAAACCCAGGTGGAAACTTTGCCTATAAATACAACTTCTCTCATTCATTATTTTTCATTCAGAATGAGGCGGTTCAAGAGGAAAGCAAGCGTTATGAGGTTCAAGGGAGAAATCTCTCTTCCCACTCTAAATCTCTAGAATATGTTTTATTTTGTTTGTAATTTGTCTTTAGTTACTATGAATAAATAAACCCTATTAGGGATTTGGATTCTCTCCATTGAAAAATTTCTCAAGTTTTTTTCATTTTTAATCTCGACCATTAAAATCCACTAACCACTTTTCTTTATAATTTAACACTTATTTTCTCTCTCATATTTGATGGTTGAGATTTCAATGGAGAAAACGTGAGAAAATTTTCAATGAAGAGAATCCAAATCCCCCCATTAAACTATGGTTCTAAGATAACAACACAACTAAGAGAATCACTATGGGTATGTAAGCATTCTTCTTATTTTTAGTTAACATGACGTGACTCTTGATTGTCATGTCACATTGGCAATTTTTTATTTTTTTTAATAAAAAAATGTTGAAAAAAATAATGATTTTTTTAAGTGTAGGATTTACACAAACCCGACACTTTATGATTTAATGAACAAATATTCCTTTCAAATTTTACACTTATGTGTAAAATACCATTTAAAATTGACACTGATCTAACAAATTGATCCCTAAATCATTAAACTTTAGAAATATGTTGCTCTAAATAGATCTCTGAATATTTTCTAGCGATTATTGTCCATTTCTAGAGCTAACATATTTCTATAGTTTTGAATCTTTTGCATTGCCAGTATCTTCTTCATACTCCTCAATAGTTATAAAGAATAGCAACTAAATATTTTATTATTCGGAGACCTTGGATCAAGACCATCATACCAAAGAAGATTAACAAGTTTAAAAATTTCTTTTTTACTAGTCGAGATACTCGTGTTTCAGCACGAGTAGCGCGGCTTCGCCGCTCGTCGTTATGCGGGTGTACCGGAAATAGTGAATTATTTACTCTATTTTATTTGGTAAAAAAATCACAAATGTAGATCAATATATATTTTTTAAATAAAAGTGATTTGACAAATTCAACCAATAAGATAGAAACAAGTGTAAAAGTAGCGACGCGTATCCCAAGGCAGTGCTCACTTGACTCGACTACTCTTACCGTAAGCTTGATGCTAGCGTGCGCCATGGGAATACCGTTCGATTGGCAACTCACTGACACGGAAGTGAAGTAAGGGCCCACTCGTTGACTTTTTTGGTAACATAGCCTCTGCCTTTGTTGCAAAGTGGGTTTGTGTAATCAAGTGGATTATTACTTTGATTATCCAAAGCGTGACATAACATATATTTTCACTTCATTCTTGCTTCTTAATCAATTACAACCACTTTTTGACAACTCTTTAAATAACACTCTCTTTCATATTCACATGTGTTTTTTATTCTCTCTCTTCTTTTTTTCTCTCTCTATTGTTATTGTCCAATAAAAATAGAGGGAAAATGTTGTCTCTAAAAATTGTTGAAAATTGAATGTCAAAATTTCATTCCCTCTAATCAATATCCTCCAATGCCACCACTATTATGTTGGATTTGACCAATCTTGCACTAAGCCAAATCAATATCTAAACTCACATTGCTCACTCATCTTCTCATTATTTTCTTTCTTATTCTCTCTCTTGGTGGCTCTAATTTAGTCTAAAGAGATTAACATATGATTATTTTTAGGGTCTTGCTACCCAGTGTTCTTAGGACACTAGTTAAGGAAACAGAAAAAATACTAGTTTTATATTGGAAATAACAATTTTTTAACTTTTACCACTTTTCATCACTTCCCAACAAAATATTTCTACTTTTGTTCATTTAACCAACGTTTCAAGAACATTATTTAACATTTCCCTTATTTTTATGGTTACGATAACAAATGTTATTATGACAATTTGCATTTAATTTAACAATTTTTTAAATTTTAAAAAGTTAAATTCACTACTTTTGTGCACTTAACCAATGTCCTAAGTAAATTGTTTAGCATTTATCTTATTTTTATCACTCCAACATATAAGTGAGCTAAATTATAGAAAATCCCACATATAAAGGAACAGAATTGAGAAATTATGGTTGCAATTGAATTGATGAGTAAACTAATCAATTTGATCTCTAATTGTGTGAGACGATGTTTATAGTTTTCTGATATTTTGTTAATAGTTTTATAAATTGAATTGAACAACGAAAGATAGATTTGGTAACTAAACTAATTAATGAAAAACACAATCGACGACTAAAATGATTGATAAAATATATGTTTTTTTTAAGTTTTGAAATGGACAAAAAGCTTTTATTATTTTGATACATTCAATACTTTAATAAAGATGAAAATGACAGTTTATTCTATGTTATGATATATTTAAATTTAAACTTGATTAATTAATTGAAGTGAAAGAAATACAATCATTATGCTATGGCTGGCTTGCACAGGAAGAAACACCCACACTAGGAATTTTGTGTTGATAGCTAGTTTGTCAAACCCTCTAAAAAAATAGCTAGTTCGTCAAAACAAAAATACTTAACTAGTAAGGTTGCACAAATTATGTGCTTGGTGGTTTCTAATTTATATGAAAGTATTGTATGGTCATAATATTTGGTCATACTATTTAGACACACATAATCGAATAAGATAGAAAAAGATAACAAGTAAATAATATGTATTTTAAAATAATCAAACAATATATATTTTTGTGTGTACATATAAATTAAGTGTCTTTTTTTATGGTGTTTGAGATTTGAACTTCATACCTTAAATATATTATATATTATTCCTACCAACTGAGCTAAACTCATCGATACATATAAATTATATGTCTAAATTAATGCTTGTGATCACTAAATATTTAGGTTAATTTATTTGAATGTAAGCATAAATGGCTGCACTTTACCTAGAAAAAGCATATTTCTGTTGAGGTCATAGAATTTGTCCATTTAATATATGAGGTACATACACGCAAGCTTAAATGAATTAAATTTCTACAATACAAAAGAATAAATTCCACGTGACTTTATTTTTACTATTATTAATAGGTAGTCCATTAAATGCGAAATTCAAGCCAAATTTTATTTTATTACAAATACAAACGATTTATGGGTTGAACTTTATCTAAAAAGGGAACAAAGATATATGTTGCCACCAAATGGGTTATTTGATTTATGTTAGTATGTTTTGAAATCACCCGTGTTAAATTTCACTACAATTCAACAATGTAATTTTGATAACATCAATTAATTTTACAAAGTTTCACTACAATTCAGATTCCATATTTTTGCTAATTTTGATGATTTTTTTGTCAAAAAAACACAAAAAATATCTACTGCTTATTTTTGTATATGTTTTGTGATCAATTTTTGTACATTTTGGTTGTATATGTTTTGTGATCAATTTTTGTACATCTTTGGTATTTGCCAACTAATCATTGCCTCACTTTTCTTCAATCAGTTGACAAATGGCACATGCTAATGCTGTCACTTTATCAGGGCAGGATCTCCTTATTAACAGAATCGATTTTGGAAATTTGGAATGCACACTATTGGTACAATTTGTTTTTTTATGTACCATAAAAATTTAATTTAATTACCGAAATCAAAGACAAATTGAGGCTCTTTAGTCTTTAGATCGTTTAGCATAACAAACTGGAGTATTATTAAAACGAGAAATGATATTTGAACATTCATTTGGTGAGAATCTTCTCTCTCTCATATCTACATTATTTTTTACTTTATCTCTCTATTGCTATGGTTTCCGTGCAAGTACTACTTTTTCTTTGTAAATTATGGTTGTCAAATAAGTTGTCACTAAATTGGTTGTTCAAATAATACTCCTCTATTAGAAGACACCAAATTGACATAAATGGAAAACATAATGAATTGTTCGTCGTATTTCTATGATGAATAATTTTTTTTGTAATTATATACAATAAATAGTTGATATCTTGCATTTTCATATCCTTTAAAAAAAAAATGCATTGTCATAGTTATTGAAATAGATAAAGTAGTTATTGAGTTAGAAGAATGTTATTTGAACAACCATTTTACAGGATAACTTGTGGGAGAACCTAAATGTATTAAGGAATATAGGTCTTGACACAAAAATTAAAGCAATAAAGAAAGAAAATGAAAATATAATGTGAGTATGAGAGAGAAAGTTGTCATAAAAATTATCACAAAATAGTTGTTCAAATATCATTTCTCATTAAGTTATATGTTAAAAAATCGACTAACAACATATATTTTTGTGGTTAATGAAATTGATTAATGAAACAATCTTCTACATGTGTTATGTAAATTTGTCCAAGACTAAATTAAAAAGATAAGAACTTAGGGTTGATTGATCCTTGGTGTAGTCATATTGCAATGTGAAGATCTAATGTGTTTCCATCCTTTGCGCAAACACTAGTTGAGATTCCCTCATACATTTCATTAATAGTTAGAATATATACAATCATAACCCTTTTTTTTTTCTCTAGGACTCTTCATAAAAGGAACTTTTTTTTTGAACAAGCCAAAATGAAATATATTAAATTACCAAGAGTGATTCATCTCGTACAAGACGTGCAAAAGAGAACCACTCAAACACAATACAAAGTCAAGTCTCTGGTGCCATAAAAATCAGCACAAAATAGAAATAACAATGAAGATTACACCATAACGCCCATACAATGTAAAGGGTGCCGCCACCAATCATGATAACTGAAGGTGAAGGAATGCATATTGGCCTTTAACCACGAAAAAGCCATTAATTTAACGTTGTCTGCTAACTGAACTGAATCCAAAGCTTTCTGATTGAATACCCTATTATTCCTTTCCTTCCAAATAACCTAAACACAAGCAAACCATATTATCTTCAAGAAAGAATGCGTAAAACGCGGTAACCCCAACATGTGCCAAACTGAAGAAGATGATCACTAACCATGTCGGGTGCAATAAATGAAATGCCTAGCCACTGATATATAAGAATCCACACGCTGCCATAGATGTTGCAACCCAAAAATAGGTGAAGCGTAGTCTCAATGTAGCCACACCCACCAACACAGAGGCTGTCGTCTTGATGTAGAACTCTTCGTTGAACTAAATTTCCTTTGGTTGGTAGTCTATTGCGAAGAAGTCTCCAGGCAAGCACTGACACCTTTGAAGGTACATACTTCTGCCAAACTACATCGAACAAACCCCTCTCAGGAGGTGCATGTAACATTGTGAGACACTGATAAGTCCCCTTAACAGAGTAACCGTTAATAGGATCAAGGATCCACCTCCACCTGTTAATGGTATGTTCCTGCAAAACAATGTTATGCAACAAAGCAAAACACTCCGTAACAGACTCCTCATCCCATGCAAAAAGGCGTCTCCTCCACTCCCAGGGACCACCTCCAACCGCCCCACCCTCTCCTCTCCATAGTCTCCACCGTCACCCATTTATTTTCAAACAGGTCAAAAAGGCGCGGGAATTGCACCTGTAAGGGTGCGCCTCCCACCCAGTTATCCGTCTAAAAAAATCTTCTAGCCCCACCTCCGACCACCCGACGCACATTATCATCAAACCAACTCCCCACCCCCATCCCGACACCACCACAAATACCAACAATCACCCGCCACCACACATAACTATCACTCCCTCCTTCACAAAAGGAACTTTATCATACACTTTCTTCAAATCAATAAAAATTAAGTGCAGGTATTTTTATCCATCTGACATTGCTCCATCACACGTCATATTAAGCAAAGTTATTCCATGATCAACCTCCCAACCATTTAAGACGTTGATTATTAATATCACTTTAATAACATTCCCTGGTCTTTATATATGTAATATGATTTAATGAATATTTTATTTATAAAAAGTCATATAATTATGACAATTTTTTGAATTAAAAGTGTTACCAGTTGATTTTTTTTCAATGGAGGAATTTAATATACAATATTTTTATCACTCCAACCTTGATGTCATTCTCTCTAAATCACCGAATTGTTGAGGATTTATGGGGAGTGTTGGAAACAACAATAAACCAAGATCACAAAAAAGGGAGACACATATCTCTATAATTTTTTTTTAAGATAATAGATATATGAGTCACCTCTCTTGTATGTCTAAAATACATCTTATTCATAAACCTAACAATATCCTATGGCCTATACTTGATCCAAACACCATGATCCCATCGCTCTCCCACCAAGCTGAACCAAGATTTTGATACCACTTTTTCGGGAGTTCGGGGAGCAGCGAGAGTAATAGTGGGCCAAATACTCGAAGAGCACGAGAGATATACAAACAATATCTTCACCTAAAACTTTAAGGCATTGTGTATATGATTCACCAATTGGGAGTTAAGTATAAAACATGACAATTTCATCCAAGATTTAAACTCCAAACAATTTGTCTTAAATTAGAGTTCATTAACCACTTGAGTGTATACACTTGTTTCAATGCCAAATGCATTTATTACTTCACATCTGAATTTATTTAGAAAAACAACTTTCGACTCTGTATAAAAATTCCTTACCCTTGAAAAAAAAATGTTAAAACTACTTAAACCTTTAAGCTAATACTATGACACACAGGTGAGACAAATCTTACATTAGGTATAAGATAATTTTTACTATTGGGCATGATGAAAAGGTCATTTTGTTTGTGCATGTTAAATCAAATAACTGGTTATTGGGTATGTTTTTCTAGTTCCATTTGCAGACATGGAAGAGAGCATATCTATGAGAGATTTTACAATCATGTCAAGCTGCGAAATTGGAGATCCTGCACCCTGCACGACACAGAATGTTGGATCAAAGTCTTGTAATGGAGGATTTAGAAGCCGATTTTTCCTTCCATTTGAAGCATAAAAGACTGCGATTCCACATACACCACGTTTTGTTCCATCAGCGCATTGTACAAAGTGTATTCCATTGTCCCTCATTTAAATGAAACCAAACACATGACCATTACTTAACTTAATTTTTTTTTTTTTTAAGTAATTACTTAACTTAACTTAGTCACAAGCTAAAATAAAAAGAGTTTGGACCCACAAAGTAAATAAATTAAACAATGAATATTATTTAAATAAATAATAATATATACTTTGATGTGTGAAAGTGTGTTTGCTAAAAACATTTTTATTTATGTTTATGCCCAAATAAGTGTTGCTCTTAGACATGGACTTTTTAGAGTGCAATTTTTTCTATTTTTTTTAATAATAAGTGAACTCCTTAGAATTTACAATACTTACACATACCGCACACCAGCTAGACTTAAATGTGTATTTTATTTGTATTTTCTTATCATTAAGGTCTGATTATGAGTTGAATAAAATTAGAATGGTAAGAAATGTGATGTTAAATCTTGGGTTAATAGTGTTTTATCTCTATAATATAAGTCATTTTCGAGTTTGCCTTTGTAATTTTTTTTTTGGATTCTGTCCTTGTAAAAAAAAACTGTTTCAAAATACGCCTTAAATCATTTGACTGTATAAATTCGATGATATGGCAGGGGTGTAAACTGAATTTTGCTCAAATTATAATAGGGTAAACCAAAATTTGCTCAAATTACAAGGAAGTAAACTAAAGTTTTCTCAAATTACAGGGACCAAAATTTACAAGGATGAAAATAAATAAAAAAAATTACATGGTGAAAAACCGAAAATAACCTATATTAGAAGGGGATAAAACACCATTATCAAGTTTTTTGTTGTTGTCCTTTTTAACCAAAGTGTATGTTTGAAAACTCAGCTAATTTGCAATTCTTACGTCACGAGGCAAATATCAGTATATCACCATGAAAAATAAAAGCTAGAAACAAACATTCACAACAATGTCACCTCTCAAACAAACATGCTATTTCATAGATGTTTATTCTTCATGACCTGTGTACAAAATAATTGAAAACTAGATAAATTTGATCATATTATTCACCTACCATGAATAGACAACAAAAATCAAATTATTCCATTCCTATTTTGTTTTCCCTCTCCATTTATTTAAAATATATTAACAAGTACATTCGAAGTGGATCCCATAGAACAAACTCAAATTGACAACATAAAGATTAAAATGATATTAAGGAAGTAAAAAAGAGAAAAAAGAAAAGATAAAGACGCTACAGAACTCTTTAGAACCGTTAAGATAAAATTGAAGATATAAATCCAAAAGGGAACTTTTACTCTAAAAGGTACAGAAATGAAAGATTTAAATCTTTTATACTTCACCATGTGTTGAACTGACATAAACATTTTTCACCTTTATTAAGCACCTTGGCATGCTTGTGTTGTTCTCTTACTTGACTGTTCAACATCATCCATAGTTGGAGCAGCATATTCTCAATTTTTCTTTCTTTTTATTATTTGTGGCCAAAAGAAGCATATTCTTAATCAACATTGTTTTTAAAAAAAATCAATGAGCAACATCAAATATATTCCTTTAACTAAATCACAATTAGCTACTTCTAAGTCTTTTTCCTTTACTCACAAACACATATTGTGATCCTTAAACTGAATTTGCTTCTGTCATTGCATTCTTAGGATCAAGAAACTACTAACTTGTGCACTCACATCCAAGCTATGAAATGATGTCATAAAAGTTGGAGTTTTGCAAAACAGACCCCTTATGCAATAGAAAAAAGGGTTCCTTGTGTAAAAAGTGATTGTGGAGAGATCTTGACCATCAATAATAATATAATGTTTGATATAGATTCGGCTCCTCTGCAATAAGGTAATCCCGACATTTATGTAGTCAGAACATCAATGATCTTTCAATTAAATGGTCCGATCTTGATCGAGCGGCCACAAATATCCTGACAACGAAGACACGAGATCCCTTGTCTGCAAGGAATTTGAATTAGATTGATACTAACTTGCCAAATTTGGTATACGATTCATGTAATCTTATACGAATAGTGGTGCTTTGCTTGAATACGTGACAATGTAGGATTGTGACGACATACAACGCAGGACAATGGTTTGATACTAAACTAGTAGTACTGGATAGAGTACCCTAGGTCCTGGAGATCAGGCCCCCACTGATCTTGGAACAAATCACAATAAAAATAAAGCAAATCAAAGCATTGCACTTTGTCCTGGCACATTACCCACTCAAAAAAACATTCTGCCCATCTGTTTCCTTTATTTGATTGAAGAATATTTTCCAAATTGCCTTTGTATCTTTACAATCTTTCAAGGGAGGGGGAAAAAGATACAAGTTAACAAGCTTTTTTTCAAGGCACATGGATTAAATGCTTTAACTTTTTAATGGGCCAACAAAGCAGATCAAAGCAAATAGGCAACATCGGGATCTGGTGAAACAGATTAACGACTATTTACAAGTACGGCCATGATTGGAACTTGGTATTATGGTAAATATACAACTGTGGCATGACCCACAAATTTATCAATTCGATTGCAAGTTGGGCGATTTGATTCACCTAAAACTGCAATCTTTGATCAATTGTTGATATTCCAATATGGAAAATTCTTGGTCTAAGTTTAGGTTCTAGATTAAATTGACAAGCATACCGAAAGAAAGTGCCATTGTTGCCTATGCAACTTTTATAATGTAGAAAACTCCATATTTGGACCATAGATGAGCTCATCAATTGATGTTTTAAAAATCAACCATACATCAAATTGGTGGGACTTACGGATTATGATTCAAGTGGTTTGAACTGTTCAAACTAAGACAAAATTACAATCAAAACCAGTAAGGTTCAACCAATTGAATCGATCCAATTCTGAAAAACAAGATCTTGTAGCAACTCAAAGTGCTCAAAAGAGACCATAAGACATGCAAACATGAGCTTGATAAAGAAACAGCTCGTGTGGAAGCCCAAGATAAAGAAAAAAACAGGAGGCTGCAGTTAGTAGAAAGCGGAAATCCACTTTACCACCAAATTATAAGCCATTTAACAGTAAATGTACACTAAAAACAGAGGCTATTGCGATGCTTTCCTCACCCGAGTTACTCCTATCTGGTGTGATGGTAGAAAATGGTTTAAGGTAGAATCACTTCAAATCATTGCATTTGCGATGATTCGAAGCTAGAACATGGTTTAAGGTAGTCATTTCAAATCATTGAGTTTGCGACACAAACAATCTTAAAAGCTAAAATTCAATCACAATAGCAATGGTAGGTAATGCCAAATTGCCAATGGTACGAGAATAATTTTGTTGAAGACAAAACCATACCCAAGATTAATTTTTCTTTTTGTGACTGGGTCCGAAGTTCGTATTTGAGAAAAGGTAAGTTCAGAAAAGAAATAATGTAAATGTGATCAAGGCATTGGATACAAAATCTATCAAAATCACAACTGATTTCCTAAGATTCATAGTCTATTTTGACAGAGATACATCAGTTATTGCTTTCTTCCTCTTCCTTTTTTAATCGGTTGTGCATCCATTTGTTCTTTCCCGGTGACTTCAGAAAGATCCACTGCAGAATTAGAGGAATTTTTTTTGTCATTATCGTTAATAACAAGTAAGAGTGAGAACTCAGCAAGATAAGAAAGGAAAAGAACTTAAAAGTATCATCAATGTTGACACGGAACTGCTACAACATTTAAGCATGAAGACGCGCTAGTTTACAGTTGAAAAAGTTTCATGTTAAACATGTTATTAACTCTAAGCAACAGTGGCCTAAGAAAAAAATTATGCACATGTTCAGCTGATTAATGTCATTACCATGCACCGATTAATAAAGTTCTACTTATTGTTCTTTCTAGTGATTTCAGTATTTACAAGTAGTGCTATAGGAAAACAATTTCAAAATCATTTCCCATACAAAATATATTGCTGTGTAAATGAATGCCAAAATGCATGCTAATCCACAAAGCATAAACAATGACATACCTTCTGGTCCCCGAGCCATCAACGTAAAGAATATATTATTAAGTTTTTCCATCTTCTTAGCTTCTTGTGCTTGGTCTGTCTTATACTTTAGACACTGGTCAAAAACAACAATCAAGTTTAGGAACATTTATGTTAGATGTGACTTAGAAAGCAATAGGGAGAGGGGAATGAAATATTTTCTTAAAGTGCAAATGATATGCTTATGCAAAACATGCATCCATGGGATTCACACAAGTGACAAAAATTATATTCCAAGCAAGATAAATGACTCAGCAGAAATTCTAGTCATAGCAAAATTTATTGATGGAAGGAGTCGGATCTTTCTAAATTAATCACTCTTGTATCTAAAGAAAAAAAAAGCTTTGAAATGTGTAACGTTAAATGGCCACCTATGAGGATTCTCAATTTGGTGAAGATAACTTCATCTAGTACGTCAGCAGGAAAAGGAACATGTAAGAACGACCAATGATGTTCAACATGTCATCCATCACCACTTTCCAAAGTCTAAAGGAATATAACTATTTATAGTGCATCAATAAACCAGGGCCACTGAATTAATTCCTTCAACAATGGAGATTCCAAGAGAGACCATCGTGCTGTCATCGTATCAGGCATAAGATGCCATATGAATATTTATTTAGTTTGTTGGGGTAATTGGGTAACCTAGGGCCTAATCCGTCTTCAATTTATGAAGCACAAAATATCTAATCAAAATATTTTTCTGCTACTATCTTAAACTAATTTTCAATCTTTATCATATAGAGGTATTGGGGTAGGTGGGGGATGGGGGAGCCTAGAAAATGAAATCCTTATACACATAAGTCATAACTCATAATTATATTATTTGAAATAAAAAATTAATCAATATAAAGATACCTACAAAAGAAGTAACTTAGCAGATTCATGATTCTAGAAGTTGATATTTTATGAAGAATTACATATTTACATGCTTGGAAGAAGCTAAATGATGCAACACAAATTTATCAATGGCAATGAATGAAGAAAAACTGTAATTAAATGTCCTAATTTTGAGCAACGGGCCACTCTAGAGTTAGGGAAGAAGAAAGCTTGGTTTAATTCTTGCTGTTTATTTACTGTAGGCACTAAGTGAATAAATAGGCGTTAGGGATCGTTGTGTCGTGGGAAAAGGAAACAGAGTGCATAGACTCAATAGAATCTGTAAACAAAAAACCGGAAAATTGGGCCAGTGATACAAGAGAAATCGATATGGGAGGGGATTCGCTTAGGGTCACAATTTCAGTGTTGTGGGAGAATTGAATCCATGGGACGTATAATCGGGACATAAACCAACCCAAAGTTTGTAACCACTCACCACCCAAAACTACATCAGCACCATGTATGGGAGAACCGGAGAACATAAAAGGGAATGAGAAAAAGCTTGCGATCCAGTGTTAGGGGAACAATAGGGCAGCTGTTCTCATAATGTATAGAATCCGATTGCCACCAATACCAAAAATGGAGTAATAGCTACCACAGCTAAACCTGGAAAAACTACAATACATGGTTGAATAATTTTATGGGAACTATCAAAGTCGATGAGAATGGCAACTGTTAGTTCACAAGTTAACCCTTGGAGGCATATGGTGCATGGTGAGCGGGAGCCACTCAAAGCCACATTCGAAAGATGGAAATGGGCAGCATCTGTAAGGGAGTCTACAGTTGCTGTGAAGAGGGTAAGTTAGGAGGAACCGGATCTGCTGGTTAAGAGTCTGGGTCAAGTGTGACAACATCCTCATAGACTTGGTCATCAGTCAAAACAATCATAAATAGTTTCGCCTTATAGTGGTGACCACTGACCAGGCCCAAACTTAACATCACAATTAAAACAAAGGCCACAAGCACGGCACTCTTGCATTTCCTTTGGGTATAGTTTGCGTATGCGTAGTGTAGAGGGTGTGGGCGGCAGTTCTAGCACTAAAGAAGAGGGTGCAAGGGAACGGGGTGGCCATGGAAAACGGTTGAAAGGTGGTATAGCTATTGCCCATTTTTCTTCAACTAACTTAGCCAACCCAATAGCATTAGCCAGGTTATAATGTCTGAGCATCATGAGTTCATTATGAATGCCATTCCTTAAACTGGAAATGATACAGTACAGGAGGGCCTCTGGTGGAAGGCCAAGCATGCAGTTAAAAATGTTTTCAAATTGGCCCTGATACTCCATGACTGTGCCTTTCTAGTGCAACTGGAAGAGGGTGGCGTGGTGACTTTCATAGGTTGAGGGTGCAAATCTCATTGCAAATGCATGACTAAAAACATCCCAAGTGGAGACTTGGTGATTAGAGTGCATCTATTTGTACCAAACAAGGGCCTTGCATGAAAAAAGGAATACATATATATATATATATATATCAGGAAAATCCAATCAAGAGGATTGGAACCATCAAATGGTAATGGTTTTATTTTTGGGGTTTTTGGGACGGGAGAGAGTGTGTTTGCTGCTGCTGAGCTGATCAGTAGCAAGTTTATGTGCTTGTATATTGGCTAAGTCACTAGTTAGCAGTTCTTTCATTTGCCTCATACAAGCATTGAAGATATCTTCAGTTTTGGTTTTAGGTTTGGGAGGCATAGTGGAGAAAACTAATGCCCCAAATGATACAACTCAATTATCAACGGCATACTAATGAAGAAAAACTGTAAATACATGTCCCAATTTCAAGCAATAGATCACTCTGCAGAGGTAGGGAAGAAGGATTTAATTCTTGCTTGTTCATTTACTGTAGGTTTGTAGCCACTACAAGAAAAAATAGTGCTCATACACTCCCAAGTAATAAGGATCTCTTGACACCTGTGTCGTGCAGTAACAAGAACAATTTGATAATCATAACCGAGAGGAAACTAATATGGAGCCACAAAAGAAAGGAAAATAACAGCCTAGTGCTAGTCACAAAGTTTATGAATAAGATTACTTGGGCTTTAAATATAGTCATGCAACCAATTGTGCTTCTTAGCAACCCTAATGGGTCACAACAACTGACCCAGTTGGTCCAGAAGTATCACTTGTTTGTGTATAGGTTTGAGTCGAAGAATACATCACCAAGCCCATGCAAAATACTTAACCTGTTTAACAATTGCTGAACGACCCTATGAAACATAAATTAAACAAAACTTGTATGCTATCTAAAAGACTAACTATATTTACATGTTTTATTTACCACATATTGCATGCAGTGATGTGATATCGTGACAAGTCTGAAGTTTGAAAAATAAATAAATCAGCTATGCTTGTGGCCAAATTAGTACCCGACAAAAGCTATAACTTTCAGGTGTCCATTATTAAGGATTACTTCACCATAAACAAATGAAAGCATCCCACACTGTACAGGAATGTTGTTTTTGGCTTTCGGTAACTGGATGTTATCCTGGGTATTTAAATACTTAACAATTCACCCAAGAATACAGGGACTATCGTCAATCAACAATATCTTTATAGCAATCACTATGCTAGATTCAAAAATATGGATTGTATAAACAGATGAAACAATTCCTCAACTGCAGCATATGTAAATTGAAACTAAAACAAAGAGAAAGTTATCTGATATCATTCACGGAGCATTCACTATTTGGAAAATGAAAGGGAATGTATATATAGAACAATTAACAATTACAGCATGCATAGAAGTTAATAAATGATATGACTTATTTTTTAAGCCAAACCTTCAACTCATTGTTTTAACAAAAATAAAACTTCAAATCATCCTTGAACAGTTTGAAACTCATATATTTCAAATCCTAAACACTAAACCAAAAGTAACAAGTTGTTTTTGCGGTAGGGTGGAGAAGGAACTATAAGTACTGGCCAATAATCATATTGATCGTTAAGGCTCTGTTTGGCTCAAACAAAGGGAAGGAAATCACATCTTGTTTCGCTTACAAGGGAGAAATTTCAATAGAGGATATTTTAATGAATACATTTAAATTTTCAAAACTCATTCTCCTAAAAATCTCCCCAATATTCAAGCGAAGCCAAAATCAACTTGGATGTGTTTTTTCTCCCCTCCCCTTCATTTACACCCAACCAAATTTCAAGTAAGGGCTCTATCAAACATCACAAAGAGCAGCCACAATTTGGAATTTCCAAACCAGTTTAATATTTATCTGTTTATATCCTAAAAAGCAATCACATTCAACAACAAAAAAAATCTATATCATAGAATTAACTTGTCTTGATTTGTGTTCTTCCAAGTTCCAAAATTTGAACACATACTATACTACAAGCATTTATCTAATCATTTAGCGACAAAACCCAACACATATTCATCAATTAATTACAACATCCAAGCATTATCCCACTAAGTGGGGTCGGCTACGTGGATCAAATTACGCCATAATGTTCAATCATAAACCATATTTCAATCTAACTCATCGATCTCCAAATCTTTCTTATCTTTGCATTTAGTGGTTTGACTACTCTCCATCTGATCTACTCTCCTAACAAACATAATCTACATGTTGAAACCACGTAAACCTATTTTGTACCAGTCTTCTTTTTAGTGTTTAATAACAATCAACCATAGTTTATATTAATAATTCATAATGATAATAATTAAATAATCAATCTAACATAAGGGGATGATACATTCACTTCTTAAACAAACACAAGGTAAATAGATATAATTATAAGAAAAAGAATTAGTACCTGTCGATTATCAGTAACCTTAAGCACCAATTTTCCATCACAATGTCTATACTTCATCACATACCGCGTCTACATTTCAAATCAAACCCCAAGATTATTTTAGGGGTTAAAAACAAACAAACAATTAGGGGAATTGAATAAAATATAACATAAGAAAATCGAAATTGAATTAGAATTAGTCAATTACAGTGTATAATTTTGCGATATTATCAATGATCAAATAGAACAAGTACAAATAGCTTACAGAATCAGGATCGGCGCGGAATAGTTGAACGGATCGATCCAAAAACTCGTCCCAGGAAGTAATGTAAACCATGATTGCTTGCAATTGGAAATTAAGTTTCACTCACGGAGAGGGGACTCAGGTCAGGTTTCGTGTCGAAGTGGAATCCACTTTGCCTTCAAATTACACGAGGGTAAATCTAGTTTTTATGATTTTTCTTATTAATTATTAAGAAAACCCTAAATATAAATAAATACTCTCTTTTTATATTACTTTTCTAAATAAATATATCCTTGATTATTAGTAATAATTTGTTTTGATTATGAAGATCGGATTTTTTTAGGGTTAAATATATTTTTTCTTCAAAAGTTTTTTAATAGAGTTTTTTAACAAAACATGATTTAAATATAAATTTGTGTATTTTTGGCAGTTAAAAAATTCATATTTAATTCATGTTTCGTTAAAAATTCTAATTTTTTTTGGAGGAATTTCTATAATATTCTGCACAATTTTCATTAAAAAAATACAAAAGTGTTGACTTAAAAATATAGACCAAAAATGTTGATTGAAAATTTTATACGGACTAAAAGTCGAAGAATTTTTTAGAGGGACTAAAATAAAAAGTTTATATATTTATAGGGACCAAAAACATATTTAACAATTTTTTTTAGGAAAAAGATCGGATTTTTTTTATCCCCTCGTTTCTATGGAAAAAGTAATCTGAAGTTTAATGGGAAGGCAAATAAACCTGATAAAAAATTATTTTATTCAGAAATCGAATAGGAGTTCTCCCAAATTATTCATTATTTGTTGGATCTAATTAACTACTCGAGCTCTATCACTTAGTTATTGGAACGCGTAAATGATATTTCATTAAGAAACCACGTTGACTTAAATAAAATAAGCTATAAATGGATTTCTATCAAAGGAAAAAACTAGTACAATAAAGCAATCTTCAATCCAAATTGTAACAGCAAGATAAAACAATCTTATAAAAGGATATTACTTCTGATTCTAATTATAATATTAAGGATGGAGATGTAATGAGGATAAGATCATTTATTTGTTTTTTGTGATTTTTTCGGAAGCATTTGGTATGTGATTTGCGGTTGATTAGGGATTTCTTCGACATCTCCTTAGAACTTAATTGAGCATCTAAATTAGTTTTGGAGTTTGGGAGGTTTTTCTAAAAATATATGCTTAGCATTCAAGATGTTACGGTTAACGGTTGTATCCATTATTTGGAAAGAGAGAAATAGACGTATTTTTCAACAAAAGGATGGGCATAGTAAGCCTCTTGAGAGGTCCATCTTTATTGATGCTTATATATACCGACTATCTCATTACTTCAGATAATTATTCATTCTACACTCTCATTCAAAAGGCATCATACAGGGTACACATGTATATGTATTTCTCTATAATATGCTATAATTTTGTATCTATAATTTTAGGCTATAAATCTATTATAGTTTAACCAATTAGTTTTTTTTCCTTCTCACCACAATTATAGCCCCACCAAAAGTGTTTATTATCGACTTACTATGGTCGTAAAAGACTTGCCGGAAAGGAAAAATAATTCTTAATATAAGGTAGAATGAATTGAGCCAACGACTTAATGAGTACTTCCTGACCTGCTGAAGAACTTTTTTTCTCCTTCCAACCCTTAAGCTTCTTCCACATACGATATTGACAAAAGTCAAACACTTATTGCTTAAATATTTCGGTAAAAGAAGGGAGACGTTTTTGGATGGAGTCTCTACTACCTTAAAATGTATTTATTTTGAAACTCGTTTGTCTATCTAATGAAATATTTTGGGTGAAAAGATCTCTGACTTGTCAAGTTAATATTAAATATAGTTACACATAAAATAAAATAAAATAATTACACTATTTTTTCTTAATATATATGTGCAAATTGACGACGAAGATTATAAAAAGGAAGAGAGAAAGTATTTTATAATTTTTTATGAAAACTTTGTTTATAAGGATTCTTTTTCTATTCAAAATGTGTAATTAAAATTAATCTTAATTATATTTTATTTTTGAAAAATAATTTTGATAATATTGTAATTTTAAAATAATTTTGATAATATTAAGGATGGAGGCCAAAACTGGCACATGTGCAAAACTTAGGAGGCGGTTTTGTAATTTTTTTTTCTTAGGGGTCCAAAATCGCAACTTTGGGAAAGTTAGGGGGCTAAAACTGCTATTAAGCCTAAATATTAATACCATTTCTTTTTGTGTTAAAATTGATTTCTAGTGTCTTCGCGAACTTAACTCAGTTGGTAGGGACAATGCATAATATATGCAAGATCTGGGGTTCAAACCCCGACCACCACAAAAAAACAAAACTGGTTTCTAGTGAAATGATCCCTTACAATTTATAGTTCGGTCCATAGTCAAATAAAGTTTGACAAGTCAATTGTTACATTGAAAATTGAACTCGGGTAATTATTATTTTATTTTTGAGCAAACTCAGGTAATTATTTATTTTATATTTTTGAAAATTAATTTTTTTATTTTAATTTTCAAGTTTTTTTTTTGTAATAAAAGAGGGCTCACGCCCAGAAAACGAAAAGAACTACAAAGTTACATGAATGTTTCTAGGCATACTAGCCCTAGAAAAGTCATAAAAAAGGAGACTAGAGACCTCACTAGGAGGACTATCCATAACATGAATGTTAAGAGAGTCCATAGAAAAACTAAGATTGGCTAGCCAATCAGCACTCCTGTTTCCTTCTCGCCATGTATGATTGAAATGCACCTGCCAATTCAACTTTAAGAGCTCTTGTATACGGCGCACCAAGGTGGGCGGATTGCCATTGATATTGATTTACCCCTGTGATCATGTCAACCAGAGTTTTTGAGTCACTTTACACTTGGAGATGATGGAAACCATGTCTCCAACCAAGCTGCATTCCCAAGTACATTCCCCACATTTAAGCACAAAGCGCGTCATAATTTCTGATCTTGCGAGTGTACCCTTTAAGCCATGTACCACCTGAGTTCCGGATTAGACCACCACAACCAGCTAGACCAATGAATCCTTGTATGCTCCATCACAATTAAGCTTAACTCACCCCTCCTGAGGTCTTTTCCAGCCAATAAAAATAGTGTCGCATTGGTGAGTTTTCCAAGGATGGTGGAGTAGTTGTCTATGTCTTTAACCATTTTGAGAATAGCATACGTTGGGTCAGTCGAACGCCGAAAATCTTCCTCAAAAATAGTTTTGTTCCTCCACATCCATTTGTGCCAGCAAGCCACTAAAAAAATAGTTCTCAACTTTTTATTCTGAATACCATGCAACTGACGATTGATATTCTTGAAGATCCAATCCCTGCAGTTAAACGGAAAAAATTAGAGATTTGATTTGAAGGGACTAACCTTATCCAAATTTGGGTTGCTATAGGGCAATCCCGCAAGACATGAATAGTATTTTCATTGTCTCTATCACATCCAAAACATGTGGCAGATATTCCAACACCCCACTTGCTCCTACGGTAATTAGTGAGAAGTCGCTCATGAGCCACCATCCACATAAAAGTTTGAATTATATGAGGGCCTTTCCAACTCCACAAGGCCTTCCAATCTCCCTCGATAGGCTGAGCTCTATTGTTTAGAGATTCATAGGCACTTTGAATTGTAAAGTTCCTAGTGTTGGTTCCTCCCCAAGTAGTATTGTCAGGTCCGTCCGCATCCTTGGGAGCTGGGAGGGAGAGTACCTGCAAAGCAAAGATAGATGGTAAGTTAGAAGTAATAAAATTATAATCCCAATCTCATGAAGGGGTTACCAAATCCTTAACAGAAAGGGTTGTGTCAATATTAGTCTGATTAGTGACAGACATAAGAGAGGTTCCACTTGAGGTCCATTTATCCAGCCAAAAATTGATGTTGTTCCCGTCACCCAACTGCCACACAGTATTCTGCTGAAATTTTTCCCATATGCCTGATAATGCTTTCCGCAAAGGGGAATCATATGGCTGAGAATTCATAGTAATCCTAAGGTCATTGTTCCTTCCATACTTACTATAGAGGACCCTGGACCAAAGATCATCTGAATTGTTGATCAAATTTCAAAGCATCTTCATCAGAAAAGCGTCGTTCATATGTTGAGGTCTCTTAATGCCTAGTTCCCCTTCATTCTTAGGAAGACAACACATGTCCCACCTCACTAGATGGGGTCTGCAAGATTGGTTAGTATCTCCCCATAATTTTCAAGTTTACCCCTAAATCTTCGTTAAAAAAAAACATCGCCACATCATTTCTTCCAACAGGTTGTCGTTTTCCTTGGGCCCTTTTCCTTGCGTCCAAAGTTACGGCTCCTAGTAAGAATTCAACACAACACACAAGGAGAATACCTAAGCATGTATTTAGATTTTTATTTTTATTAGACGAGTTTGTGCAAGTGATGTAGGAAAGTCCAACTAGAATAAGAAAAAGAAGATGCTCACCAGAAAATACAAAGAATAAGAAAAGGAATTCGATACCAGTACTTTTCTTCAAAAAAATAAAAATTAGATACTACTAATTTATAGTTATACTATTGTTTAGAGGAAAAGTAGATGCATAGTGATTGTAGCTGAAACAAAATGAGTTTAACAGAGCAAAGGTCAACAGTTGAGGTAGGGATAGAAGAAAAAGATGTAGAAGAAGGAGGAGTGAGTGGTAAAGGAACATGGAAGCACGCTGCTTTTCATGTTGCTACCACAATTGCTACCCCTGCAGCTTATGCTCCTTTGCCTTTTGCTCTTGCTTCTCTCGGCTGGCCTCTTGGTTAGTTTTACTCCTTTCATTTTACACTTTGTGGTTGACATAACACAACCCCTGCAATACTAATTTGTGAGATAAAAATTGTCCTTACTTATAAACACTTATTCGAATTATCTCTTAATTGACGTGACACTCTTTACCAGTTACCACAACCTTGTTAGTTGGTCTAAGAAAACTGCTACAAATGTGGCTGATTTAATTAATTTTAGAATCATATACTGTTAGCTCTCGAAGATAAGATACAAGAAACATAATTGTATTATTCACATTATATAGTATAAATTTTTTCACGAATTACATGATTGTTGAATTGTCCTTTCAGGGGCCGGTCCAATAAATTTTATTTGTAGGCGAGGTCTTAAACAAATTTTAATATATAAAACCTTTTTAGTCTGTATTTGAGACCTTTATATTTATAAAACCTATTGAAAAGTGTTTTTTTGTTGGAAAGACTTGAAATGAGAGCTTTTGTAGCCTTACTTTTGAGTCGATCCTATGTCATGCTTTGGAGAAACAGAAAATTGTTACCTCATTGATTACACAATATTAATGAATGTAAAACAATCAATGAAAATGGTTTATCGGTATTACTATTAATGAACGGTCTCTACAACGTTGCTTCATCTTATATACATACTTTTTTTAGTGGTCTAAAATGTCATTGCATTGCTTTCTCGTTGATTATTTACCCTTTATTATCTACCTTATTTTTTTTCTAGAGACAAAACTTACTAAGTTTTTTTTGGCGGTGTTACAAACTAACAAAGCAAAACGAAACAGAAAAAAAAGGAAAAACTAAAACACAATAAAGCTAGTTTGTCTCTCATAAGGAGAGACTCCAAGCCATTTAGAGGACGATAACAACAAGCTGAAAAAGCGGAACGGACACCCTTCTTAGCCATAAAATCAACACATATATTTTGCTTCCTTAGAATGTGAACTAAATTGATAGTCCCATGGTGCAAGACATATGAGATTTCTAGCAACACATAGGCATACACATGCAAACTTACATTTGTTACATTGAGAATAAGGTCTATCGCTTCCAAACAATCACTCTCGCAAATGAAGTGTGTATAGCCGAGACCATAACAAGTTGCAATCCCAAGTTGAACTTGCTAAGTTAACTTTAATAGTTTTCTCTTGACCAAAAGAAAAAAACTTTAATAGTTTTCTTTCTCCCTCTCCAACAAGACTACCTAGTTTTTTTTATCTTTAAGTTCTCTCTTCCATTTTTTTCATTGAGAAAGTGGTTTTGGATTTAATTTTCATCTGAAATCACTTCTCTCAATTTTTTCTCTTTATTTCAATTTAAATAAGTGATTTTCATATAGATTTTCTTCATAAATTTGTCGTCTGAGCGTGTTGTTATATTGTTCGCTGTCTTATGCAACATTGTTTGATTTTTCGTTTATTTGCGATGTTCATTTGGTTCATAATATGATAAAATTAAATCATTTTTGTTGGTACGTGGTAACCTATCATCATTAATACAAGGTACCTTATTTCCTCTAAAAGAAAAGGTATCTTATTTTGTTTAACAATGGAGCCAAATTTGTATGAATATAAGTATATCGCAACGTTGTAGAGACCGCTCATTAATAATGTATGAAACTCAAATTAGGTTCTTTATAAAAGCCGATTGAAGATTGAAGATGCTCTAAGTGGTGTTCACATTTTAGTCGGCGCCTATAATTTATGCATAATCAAGGATTGTTTTATTCTTTTGTGATTTTTTTTTTTATTGATTCATCTCCATATCAAGCAACCATATGAAATGCTTCTTTTAATGATTTCAGGTGTGAGTAGTTTGGTGAGTGCAACACTAGCCACTTGGTACTCTAGCATTTTGATCGCGTCACTGTGGAAATGGAACGGGGAGAAGCACCTTACCTATAGACATCTTGCACACAGTATTTTTGGTTGGTAACATTTTTCACAAAAAAATAGAATTTAATTAAAAATTTATCAGAGCCTGGTTTCGATCCAGGGACCTGTGGGTTATGGGCCCACCACGCTTCCGCTGCGCCACTCTGATTTATATTAAATCTATAACTTACATATAATATGTAGTTTCTCTGCAGATTGCATTCAATAGTCAATTGTTATATTTGCAACTTCGTGCTTGCTGCAGTTCGTATATTATCAATGATGTTGTAACATTCTTTAATTTCTTGTCAATCATTCTTAAAGGATTCTGGGGATATTGGTCTATTGCCTTATTCCAGCAAATAGCTTCACTAGGAAATAACATTGCTATCCAAATTGCAGCTGGTAGCAGCCTTAAGGTTATGCATTAAACCATATTTTAAGGAATATGATAAAACAAATATTATATATATGTTCCATTTTTTCTGCCTTACGGAAATGTTTTATTTCCACATTTTTACAGGCAGTTTACAAGCATTATCATGCAGATGGAAAATTAACCCTACAACATTTTATTATTTTCTTTGGAATCTTTGAACTGTTACTTTCTCAACTTCCTGATATCCACTCACTGAGATGGGTTAATGCATTGTGCACTTGTAGCACAATCGGATTTGCTGGTACAACTATTGGTGTTACCATATACAATGGTAAGCTCGTGATTAATCTTAACGCCTAATTTATTCTTCGATCTTTGCCTAATCTTTGCCTAATTGATCAATGTCTAGCACTTGATTGATTCATATCATGTTGGTATTGTATTAAGTTTCTGATTTATGACCTATCTTAGGGAAGAAGATTGACAGAACATCCGTAAGTTATAGTTTGCAGGGTAGTTCTGCATCTAAATCCTTCAAAGCCTTCAATGCCCTTGGTACCATTGCCTTTTCATTTGGGGATGCAATGCTTCCAGAAATACAGGTATCTAAATATTCTTTTGATACAACAATCTCCCAATTGTATGTGCATAGTTGTATATTTCTAAATTGCGGTTCACATAGCCAATTGGGAACATAATATAAATATTTTAGAGGTCTCCATGTGACCACAACGACATTGCAATTTCTGTGGCATGTGCGTGCATTTTGTCACAATATCAAGGTTCGTGGTATAACCCAACTGCAATATAAAATCGAAAAAAGGAACGGAAAATGACAATTTATATAACACTATTCAGTCGGGTATGGTATGGCTCATAGTTTACTGATAAGTGAGTCTCACCCATTCGTTGCTCGGAGTCTCGAACTACAATTGGGGGGTGCCAGGGATGAAGTACCCTGCGGTATGATTCATGGTTATTTTTGTAAACTGGACCGTAATATTTAAATACAAGCTGTAATTTGCAAATCCTAAGCTTGGATAATAGAAAGGTACTGCAACTGCTATGTTGGAGACCTAGGCACAATTGGTCGAACACCGTGACCAAATCTTGTGTGTTCTTTGTGTGTGTTTTTTCGTATCTGTTTTCTTTTGAACCATGGTTGTTTTTCTAACATATTCCTTTGTAGAATACAGTGAAAGAACCTGCAAAGAAGAATATGTATAAAAGCATATCAGCAGCATACACTGTGATTGTTTTGAGTTACTGGCAGTTGGCCTTCTGTGGATACTGGGCTTTCGGATCAGAAGTCCAACCTTACATTTTAGCTTCTCTGTCCATTCCAGAATGGACTGTTGTTATGGCAAATTTATTTGCAGCTATTCAAATATGTGGATGCTTTCAGGTAAAGTCTCTTATACACTTCAACACAATATAGTATGATTCTGTTTGGAACGTTCTGTGGCCATTTTGTTCACCCTCTTTAACGAATGTAAGAGAGTGTTCATTTGCATTAGCCTATATTTTTAATTGTCGCTAGTAGTAGTAGTATATTTACTAGGCTCAAGTGGAATAATTAGCTATTGTTAATGATAAATTATTCGGGAGAATCCAAGTTCAAAAGCTGAGTAGAACAATCATTGACCAGAGTTTACTTACCTCCCAACCAAACTCCGGATTGCCAGGGTTACTTTGCTTGGGAAACCGGAGGGTTAAGAGCAAAAATATGCATAGTTTTATGCTTCATCATTTGCTATTCATTATTTTCAAAGTCCTTGATTATTTCTTATACCAAACTATTATGGTTCAAATGCATTTACTAATGAGCTCCTTGCATGATTATCAGATTTATTGCAGGCCAACATATGCCTATTTTGAGAGAAGGATAGAATCCAGCAAATCAACTAGCCATATTCCCCTAAGAAGTCAACTGACAAGACTTTTTTTTACTTCCACATACATGATTCTTGTTACTCTTATTGCTGCAGCTATGCCTTTTTTTGGGGACTTTGTGTCCATTTGTGGAGCAATTGGGTTTACTCCTTTGGACTTTGTGTTTCCTGCTTTAGCATACCTTAAAGCTGGAAACATAGCCAAGAACTCAAAACTTGGCCTTTTGATGAAGCCATTAAATATTTTAATAGCTACTTGGTTCTCAGTTGTTGCTATCTTGGGTTGCATTGGTGCAGTAAGGTCCATAGTGGAAGATATCAAGAACTACAAATTCTTCCATGATATGTAAAAGAAATGTACACCATCATGATAATATGATATAGGTTGATATCTTGCAATTTCCTTTTCTCATCTTTTCACATAGAATTCACGTGTTTCCTATTTCTTATTTTCCTCAAGTTTAACTAGTCTCCACTCTCAACTACTAACATTGTTTTTCTCCCTCTGGTATTATTGAAGGTAAATATCATGCAACGTGATCTAATTAATGAAAAAGCTTAAAGTGAAAATAATCATATGCTGTGCTTCTCATATTTTTTTAGGAGCATGCTGAATGGATTTGTTTACACCAAAATTTTAATGTGACTACAATGTCCTAAGATCGGTAAGTTGTAGAAAATATAAAATGCAAGAGAGAAAGATAAACATATATAATGTTGTTTGTATTTTGATGTTTAAATAATGAGGAATGCTAGCAACACTCATTCTAACACACACTCTTCAACAAACTCTCTTTGATTGATTAAATCTCACATGGGCCCCACCAAATCATGTAGGTCCCATGTGAGTTTTAACCAATCAAAAAGAGTGTGTTGAAAAATGTGTGTTAGAATGTATGTTGCTAGCATTTTTCCAATCAAAATATTTTATACATATATCTAATTTAAAGACAAATTGATCAAGAAAAATCAAGTTTAAAACCTGAATGAAACAATACTTAATCTAACTTTACTTACCTTTAATCCAACCTCATATTAACATAAGCAATTGTGTTATAATTGATAGAATTAAGATAAAAAAAAGCTAATTCACCCTTTCTCTTTGATGAAATAGTTTTGTTTCTGTGTAAAAATGATTCTAAGAGTACAAACAAAAGTCAAGGTATTGGTGTTTTTGGCAAGCCTCATGTATGACTTGTTCAACAAAGTTCCCATAGTAGTTAGTAATAAATACATTAAAAAAATCAAACCCAAGTCGGTTGCTCAATGGTCAAAGATAAAATATCCAAGACTTGTTTCCACAAAGAAAGAAAACAAAAAGAACAATGGTAAAGTGAGCATAGAATCACATGCTCAGTTACTCACGTATCTACCAACTTCCAACTGCAAATATTCACAAATTTGGGATTTTTCATAACAATCAAATCAATCTCTACAAATACAAATTCAAATAGTTTTTGAATTGTGAATTGTGATGCAATGTCTTCCAATAATCCCACTCCAACTTACAACTCTCTTCCTTCAACCTCAACTTCCCCACGCGCCACCACATCTTCCAACTACCCCACGCGCCGCCCATGGCAAAACTTCTTCACTCCCCAATCCTTCACCCTCCCCCACTCCCTCTCCGAAACCACTGTCCGTCTAAAACGCAACCTCAACCACTTCCGCATCAACTACGCCACCATCATCCTCTTCATCCTCTTCCTCAGCCTCCTCTACCACCCTCTCTCCCTCATCGTCTACCTCGCCGTCTTCGCCGCTTGGTTCTTCCTCTACTTCTTCCGTGACCGCCCCGTCCTCCTCTTCCGTTTCACCATCGACGACCGTTTCCTCCTCGTTCTACTCTCCGCTCTCACCATCGTCGCGCTTGTCTTCACCGGCGTCTGGCTTAATGTCCTCGTGTCGGTGCTCGTTGGTGTTGCGGTGGTTGTTTTGCATGCGGCGTTTCGGAGTATTGATGATTTGTATTTAGATGAAGAAGAGATCTTTGATGGTGATTTGCTTTCAGTTGTTGGTGGTAGCTTCAATACCAAGCGAACAGGGTACACTAGAATGTAGCTAATTACTTATAAAGTACATACTCGGACACGGACACGGACACTCACAAGTCGACATTGATAATATAGTTAGTTACATTCTTTTTGTTTTAGTTTATCTCTTTCAATTGCTTTTTTCATATCATATAATGTTAGTACAAAAAATGTGAAATGTCCAAATGTCAATATAATAATAGTGTTACTATGCTGTTAGTTTGTACATTCTTGATTAGATTCAATGAGAAGCATTCATTTTGTGTATATTGAGTTCCAATTTTCAGTGTATCACTGTTATATCGTTTGATGTGTTTTCTCCTTTTGGTTTCTGAAAAGGTTTAGTAATTATAGATAAGATTTGTTTCTTAGTTTTTGATTTGGGAGGTTGGATAGCTCAACTAGTTTGAGTTAAGAGAAAATGAGTCGGAAGTCTTGGGTTCAAACCCGGGCGAAGGAGTAAACATTAATCTAACAAACTAACTACTAATATTTGTCATTAAAAAAAAGATAGATTTTGGATCGGATTCTTTGAGGATTTAGTCGTATTGTTTCGTCATTTGATGTGATTAGTTCATAAATTAGTTGTTGTTGTAATGACTATGGGCTTGTTTGGATCGTCTTATATGAGTTTATTAATTGGTATTAGTACTTGTGAGAATAACTTATAGCTTATGTGAAGAATGTTTGATTTTATTTTATCTTTTGTTACAGAAATAACTTATGCATATATACTTAATTGATAAACACTTATGTTAGAAGCAAGTAACTAGCTTGTTTATCCAAAGGTGACCCATATTTATTTCAGTTTGCAACCTTATTGTCTCCTTCATTGTTTTTTTTTACCCTTTTTAGTGATCATTTAAGATAAAGCTTTTAATAACAATTTAAGAGCACATGATAATGGCATGCTCGGTGATGTTTGTTAGGGTTGGTCTTAGAGCAGATCAGCAGAATGATGCTTATCAGGGGTAGCTTGGATTTTTTAGATTTGATTATTTTGGATTAGTCTCGCATGTGCTGTGCTTTGGAGGTGCATTGCAAAGCCCTGTTTAGGTCCCATGCAAGTGAAGTATTGAAACTTGGAAATGGTATAAAATTGAAAGAAACTGAAAAGAAAATGCAAATTCCTCATAATCTTCAACTCCCTAATATATCTTCGATATTTAGATATCAATGATTTAGTATCTCTATGTTTAATGCAAAATCGTATGACATAGCTTGTTCCACACTTGCATCCACTTTAGACTGTGGTTCTGTTTTGACAAATTAATTATTCCACTTGAACACTGCCTGCACAGTCTGAAAAACAATCCATCGTGTTGGTGGAGACTTGAGAGATATAAAACTATCATACGCTTCCTCTTACCTGATATAACCTTTCTTCTATCATGCTTTAGCTAATGTTGTCAAATAGCGGTTATAGAGTAACATAATATAAACAAATTTTTATTGTTATGTGATACGATATTTAGTACGAAATGTTGTCAAATAGAGGTTACAGCAGTGCTATCGCACTGTAGATAGTGTAATTTAAACAAACCACTGTTTTTGTGATCAGTGATTGACAATACTTGATTTAGCATTGCCCAAGCTTCAAAATTGATGGGCTTTCAGACAATTTTGTCTAAAGGTGGCCGTGGCAGTGCTGCTGCCATTGTTGGCGTGACAGAAATCCTATAGATGCCACCAGGAAGTCTGTAGCACCGCCCGTGTCACATGGCAGAAAATGGTAGCCACAATTTAGAACTTAAAAATGAATGGGTATGTGAATGCTGTGCTACCCATGTCAGTTAACAACCAAAGTCTGCACCCAATCAAACATCTTTATTGACCAGGATCTCCATGGCTAGAAGTTTCTTCTACAATGAACATCTCTATCAGACACTTCATAAATTCTGGTTCTTTGTTAATAAGACTGGAGCAAACTCAAGCATGGCTGCATGAAATATGTTTCTCCGTCTTAAGTCAAACTCGTCTGCCTCCTTTCTGCCTAAGATACAATGATAATATTATGAAACATTATCTAGATATTCTAGAGATATGGTGTTTCCTTAGGTCAAGTTAAGTAGATGAATGATTAATTTATGTCTTTAACATGTCTCTTCATGCAAGAGCCCTTTGGATTTTGAGCATGGAAGTGCTCACTCTACCTTGAACAGATTTTCAATATAATTATGGAAAAAGTGAAACAAGGATTGAGTTCTTGTCCAATTGATTATGAAGTTTCTAATGCAATGTTAAGAATCAGTTATTCCAAGCTTGTAGTTAAAGCACTTGAATGGTTTTGTATATCTTACTTATCATCATTAGGAATACCTCCTTAGAGCATCCACAATGGAGACACCCATTTTTGGGTTCTTAAATGGGTCTCACATGTGCACATCACTCATTTATAATTTTTTAATTGTAGTACCTAATAAGCATTCAATCACTCCAACCCAAATCTCACACAAAGTTGTTAAATGGGACACACTAATCAACTATCAATAATTTTATATCATTACATTTCAATTTTTTAATATTAAAAGAGTGCGGGTTCCACTTAAGATTGAGGGTCTTAAGTAAGACCCTGGAAAAATTTCTCCCTAATAGGTACCGGGTCTTAAATGTCTAAGACTCTCCCATTGGAGATGATGTATAGTAGAAAGTTTTTTGTATCACTTATATATTACTAGTTTCTGGGATGAAGAACTATCAGAAGATTGTGTTCTTTTTCACTTGATGATTTGATGGAGAGGTGCATATTATTACTAGTTGTTATTACACATCTCTGAACTCTGAAGACATTGTACCAGGACATCCAAGCCTTTTTTTTTTCTTTTCCCCTATCTTGTTAAAAGGAGGACATCCAAGTCTGTATTTCATGAAAATGACGTAATTTAGTTGGGTATGATGACTGAAACTGATGTAGGTTTTCTTCAACAAAAAATGTTTCTTAGACACTTAATTCAGTTGATTATATGATTCACGTTGAAATTTGTGAAATTGTTGTTAATCATGTAGTTTTTTTTTTTTTTGCCAAAGTTAATCATGTAGTTGAATTTACCATAATTATGGCTGCGAATTGATTTAATCATCTACTTAACTGAATTAATCACATTTTTTAATGCGACTACTAGGGTAAAAAAAAATCAAATATTTTTTTAACATAATTCTCAGCTCAAAGGAATAGCAAGAAGGCACAATCTCTCATGATTGGTCTTATTTGGCAAGTAGGTTTACAGTCAAGTGAGTAACATGACCTTGATCCTTTCCATGACTTAAACAATGTGAGTGGAGTTTTCAAAATATAAATTTCAAAACTTGCGATGGTTAAATAGATATCTTTGAAGCAATGTAAATAGAGATCTTTCGGTGAAAGGGTGTAATGTTTGATTAATGAAGCAATGTAACCATTGTGTTTATTCATGAACAAACTCTTTTAAAGAGGTTTTTCCTTTATCAAAGGGCATAAATTTTTCTATAGATAGACACTTTTTAAGCAGAAAAAGAGACATAAAAAATCACATTCTTGTGAGCAAAATTATGTCAAAATAATACTAAATCATTTTTTCTTTTCTCTAGTGCACGAGAGTAACTGAGAGAACTTTATTTTGTAAATTATCATTGATCAATAAGTTTGGTGTGAATGTTCAAGTCACGTCAATGATTCCAAAGTATCATGAAGGGAAATCGTCACTATACTCTTTTGCATCTGTTTGACATAAATTGGTAGGGGCGAATCAAACTTAAAGTTTAACGTGCTTACACACACTTTAAATTGACAGTCTAGCAAATTTTGGTCTCTCACTGTCAACTTTAGATTTGTCTTGGTTTTCTAAGGCCCCTACTTTCCTTAGGGGGGAGTACATTAGGAATAGGTTGGAAATGCCTTGTTTTAGATTTATCACCTTCTGAAAAGGTTTTGGCCTAGTCCTCCTTTTTTTTTTTTTTTTACTTCTTTGCATCTTTTCATTTAAAAAATAAATAAAAATTGATTGTTCTGTGTGTGTGGCCTATAAATTATTTGTCCTACTGTTGAACTGATTTACATATAAAACATTTGCAAATAAAAGAGTAAGATAAATAAACCAATATTAGACTGATTTTATGCGGCTTATATTAACATTCATGTTCAGAAAAAAAATTGGTTCGGTGAATTTCATCTATGTTCTACGTTGGATATGGCCATTGATTATCAATATTGTTTTTTTAGAAAGAAATTGTTGTGTTAATTTTGAAACGACATTATTTTCAACACAAACACGTCGAATCAATAAATAAATATTGATCATATACATGCATGATGTTTTTAATTTATATCCACAAATCAATATTCAGTTATGTCAGATTTAACATGCATGATTTATGAGTCTAACACCACATCAAAATTCATATACTTGAAGGAAAACCTTTCTAGAATGTTGTATTCAATTGAGCTAAATACTCTTGAAAAGATAAAGGACTAGCCGAATAAGAACCAAATATAACAAAAACACCTCTTTGAAGTTTGAATTAGAAACTCCTTAAGGATGATATCTTCAAGCACACAAACAAGTGGGAAGATGACTGAGACGAAGAAGAAAGCCACTTTGATGTTTGAATTAGAAAATCCTCCAAAGAATGAGTGATCAAATGCTCTCCATCCTGATACATACAATAAAATAATGGTTCAAAAGATGAAGGAAATGATGGATTCCATAGCAAATTGGCTAATACCTTCACAACTGAGCTAAATTTTTTGGAGATAATCATGGTTACAAGGAAAATGACAAAGTTTTTTAAAGGCATGACTCATTGACTCAATGGTACACCTGTTCACGGCAAAGAATGAGTCTTTTGGCTAACTCAACAAGAAAGGAAGTCATGATATAAATGTGAAAGGAGAATTTTATTAATATCCACAAAGAAGGGTAGCCACAGGTTGACTACCTAGTCAATTTTTATAACGAAGAAGGACTTTAGGATCACCTAAAATTGCTGCATTTTACTTTACTGGAAATAAGGAATTATCAAGGAAGAAACAATAAGATTAGCCCCTATTCTTTGAGAAGAGTTTTTGGAGCAATCTTTTATATTCCTTCCGTCCCATAATAACTAAGTCATTTGCAGAAAAGTTGACTAATTTCACTTTTCAATACAATATTAATTACTTTTTTCCAATTATAACATTAATTAATACTACTTTCACCACTCCATCAATTCAATATATTGTATTTTACATTTATGATAAAGAAGAATGCACCAATAGTTGATAAGTGCACTCAAACTCATTTTTCTCTCTTTTTCACTTATACACTTTTTCTTAATAAGTGTGAAATGAGTCAAGGACTCAGTTAAAATGGGACAGAGGGAGTACCAGATATAAACTTGCTTCTCTTTGCTTACAAAAGAAGGATCATTCTAACAAGTGCTCTTAGAACATTTGTTAAGAAGGTAAAAATGGAAATAAGTGATAAATTTAAGATAAAAAAGTCAATTTTTAAAATATAGAGGTGTTAAATGTACCATTTTTAAGATAAAGTTTTTTTTTTTTTTAATTTCTCTCATCATTTTCCATTAAAGAAAATGAAGGATCATTGAGCTGATAAACTTAGTGAACAATAGGAAGGGTAGTCACATGTAACAACTTACCTCGATAGGAGTAAGGATGCAATGTTTTGTCTCTATTGTCTAGCAAAGTAAAATAGGGGAAAGAAAACCTACTGGCAGGTAACTTTCAGCCATGGGTGGCTTGTCATATTGGAGATAAAGCCTGAAGAAGGAAAGTGTATAAGAATCATGATTGATCATAAAGAGATGGTTGAATATGCTCGGTGAAATCTACCGATTTATAGGTAAAGAAATGCAAGTAGTAGGCGTATAGTCTTCCGATGCAAGTATGTGGGTCATCAAAGCCTTGGGATTGAGTCAAACCATAGTTGAACTGGCAATGCCGCGAGAAACTCATGTTCCGTGTTTAC
>Ga0315915_1000477_pt1 | contig 41249 bp, 27 predicted proteins | sample MpolbnodulesMG_FD_207738 | JGI IMG/M metagenome (GOLD analysis project Ga0315915, IMG submission 207738) | Medicago polymorpha root nodule microbial communities from Los Angeles, California, United States - branched nodules | ecosystem: Host-associated > Plants > Roots > Nodule | place: USA...
TATGGATGCAGTGCTAACTGGTCCAAATAAATCAATGTGGAGTAGTTCCAAGGGTCTGGAGGTAGAAACAATGTCTGTTGATTTGAAAGAAGTCTTAACAATTTTTCCCTTCTGACATGCACCACAAAGTGCATATGAATGATAGTCAATGTCTGGTAAGCCTCTGACAAGTTGTAACTTACTAAGTTTAGAAATTAATCTCCAGTTAGCATGTCCCAACCTTCTGTGCCACAGTCAGTTCTGAAAATTTTATCTTGTAAACATTGTTTCTTCTCTTTCCTTTGAAGACTATGAATTGATCATGTGTGTTGATTATTGTGCAGTTGTTCTTAACAAACAAAACATCATAACCATTATCACATAATTGACTAACGCTCAGTAGGTTATGTTTGAGTCCATCTACCAACGACACATTATTGATTGAGACAAGTTTGTGTCATAGTAGACAAGTCTTACGTACAATAGTAAAATTAAATACGGTTCAAGAAATAATTGAATAAAGACTTTAAATTAATTAAGATATCCAACAAACAAAATAGAGCTTCATCTTAGAACCCTAGCCTGAAAATATTTAGTTACTCATTGTAACTAAAGACAAATTACAAAAGAAATAAAACATACCCTGGAGACTTGGAGTGAGGAGAGAAACTCCTCCCTTGAAGTTCCTAGTGCTTGCCTTCCTCTTTGAATCGCTTCGTTCTGAATGAGAAATTAGGAATGAGAGGAGTGATATTTATAGAGAGAGTTTCCACATAAAGTTGGGCTTAAAAACCTGACTTTTCCACATAAAAGTAGCAAAAAGCAATCATGGCCCGCATTTCCCATGCCCGGGGCGCATGGATGGGCACCCAAGTGTATTTTTGCCACACTTGGGGCGCCTGGCTCATACTCGAGGCGCCCAAGTGCAATTTTCTGCACACTTGGGAAGCTTAGCCCATACTTGGGGCACATGGTCCATGCTTCGGGCGCCCCAGTTTATTTTATTGCGCGTAAATGTCTGTTTCTTCGTCTTTTAGGGTTTTTGCTTCCATATAAGATGTCTTGGGGCTTTGGAATAGAATTCATTTCTTTGTAATGTCTTCCAAGGCCTCTTGAATCTTCATTCATGATCTTCTCAAAGTCTTCACAAGTTTTCAGATGTTTTGGTTTGCCGATTTGCATGATTTTTTCGCAAATTACATCAAAACACCCTATAATTTCTATGTTTCAGAAAAGTAGAATTACATGACTCAAATATAGAAAACATTATAAATGTCGCGAAATTATAAGCAATTGCTCTAATACTCTTCTATTCTGGATGAAAAACCTTCTGAAAATGACTGAAAAACATGCTAAGAATAACATAAGATGACATGTCATCACAACGCCAAACTTAAATTGCTGTTTGTCCTCAGGTAACGAAAGAAAACAACTTTTATTCTTTGCATTTTTTTCAGGAAAAACATACATTTTAGAAGCGGTTGCTCAGATCATCATCTCGACCCATTTACAGACTTGACTTACTACTTTCTATCCAAGCGGGACAGGCTAAGAAAAGATAGCACATACTGCCAACCACACTCTTTTTCAGGATATACATATGTATCTCCTAAATTCATTAGGGCATGTCACAACATTAGCTCACTCCAGTCGTTACATGAATGTACTTTACTGTAAATTTGAAACAATTTTAAACACTCAGCCAAGATCATACTATATACACAGTGAGGCCTTTTAGGGTTGTAACGTGACTTAGGATAATGTGGGGTATATTTGGAAAAGTAGGCTAACAAAAGAACTTGGGGGTTAGATTATCAACCTAATGATTCCTACTAAATATTGCAGTATTACCAACCTTCCTTTCTTGAATCAAACAAGATGGGTACTAAGTGGAACTATTTATCTTTTCTTTTTCAAGATTGATACTTTTTTTTTAAGAGACCAATTTTTTTTTTTTTTTTATGTTTTTGGCTCTTGATTTTTTTTTCTTTTTTTTTTAGACCCATGGTAATCTACATTTTCTTTCATTTTTTTTTTGCTTTTTGATAAATAAATTCTACTTGTACCCCACCCTAAACTTAAAACGTTGCTAATTCCAAATAGCAACCACAAACTTAGTTTCAAATCATACCAAATAATTAAAAATATTCTATCTAACTCTAAGAGAAATCAAATAGTTGATATTAAGGTTCAGAACTTGTGACATGATTCGTCACTTAGTAACAACAAGACAAATTATTGCTGGATGATTAGTAACAATAAAAGAATGAAATTGTTTCAGAAAGGAATTCTTAGCTTAGCTTATTGAAAAGGGAAATTGCAGAAAATAAACTTATGGGCTGCCTCTCATTTAACGCGTGTTTTATGTTTCGAGCCTGACAGTTACATAAATATAAAACGGTGGATTGCGTGCCATCCAGCACTTGTTTCATGACCTTAGTTTGACAAAATTAGTAACTCAAATTCCACCAGAAGATGAACCATGAAAAGTATCTGGCTCAAATTCAGTTTGACTGAGTAGCTGCAACAGGGTCCTGTTCTGCCTTGCTTGATGTCGCCTTTCCATCAATTTGAATTCCCTAACCTAACTTTCATGCCTTGTTGCTAGTGTACACCTCCTAATGTTGTTGATACCCTAGCATTCCTCTATCACCCTCACATTGCTCTTTCAACACATAGCTCTCTCTTTATATCCTGTAACTTTCCTATTTCTTCCAAACTTGTGATTGCCGCGAGTGCTTCTCTTCTTTGATTATCAACTAAATTAATGGTGGTCTAATCTATCAGATTGTGGTTGAATTTTGTGTATTTGTATTTTGATCAATTTTGTTTTTAATTGTTGTATCATGTTCAAATGTGGTAGTGTTGGGGTTTTTGTTTATTTCTATCATTTATTTTCTCATTAGGATTGTTCCCATTGTTTTGGATGGTTCGTAACAATATTTTGTTTCAAGCTATTATTTTCACATTTTGTGCTCGAATAATTGTTTATTAAAATTTTGAATTATTAAAGAAATAGCTTGCCAACTATATATCACAAACAAAAGCATCAATATCAGGTTTCAATATCAAGTATTTTCCTCAGAAGTACAATTGCTAAGCTTTTAAACTTTTCAAATCCCTTTGAACTTGATGTTCAGCTTGACCATATTTTTCCTCCGAAGAAATAATAGCCTTAAAGTCTCCCATAATAAACCACCAAAGTGAAAATATTAGATAACTAATTCAACAATACAAATTTGATGTTCCAATGATGTAAATAATTAATACACATATTTTAACAATGAAACACATCTCATGCATGAAATTTTAAATAGTGAGTACCGTACTTTCATTATTACAATTGTTACATATTATCCCCTTTGTAGCAAAACCTTATGTACTTGAATTATTTATCCATCTCCACTTTAATCTTTACATTATCCAAGTTTGATTTCCCATCTAGCTGACGTGAAAGGTATCGATTAATGTAATCAGCCACTCTAATTGTTTTGAACAATGCAGGTCTTTCAGCTGTAACAAGGCTTGGTGTTGGACCTATAACTCTGCTCATTTGAAGCCTATGAAATGTAGCAATGGATATCCTCTCCTTCTTTGAATTTACTGTTCCTCTATGCTCAATGCTTCGGTAAATTCCATTGGTTAATATCTGCCAAATCAAGGATTTAGAATATGGACAATAATTTTTTTTCTAAAAAACAAAAATATGAACAATAATATTAAAAGCTTTTATGACAACTCATGTATTTTTATATTTATTAGTTGATGCGACAACACATTATTGAATGCCTGGATAAAATGATTATACACTATACTATTTAAATTCATTGTAAAATGACTTACATATCTAGTTTAGTATCATATGATACATGCCAATCATATCTCAATTAAATATAAAGTTGAACTCAATAATTATTAATACAAGCATGTATGGTATGCACTTAGGGCCGGACCTTGGGGTGTGCAAGAAGCTCAATGGAATTGAGCCTCCCCAAGGTATGGGTCTCAAAAAAAAATTTATAGCCCAATGGTACTACTAAGTACTACCCTACTAAAAAAATTATAGGGTGGTTTCAGATTCCTCATGTATACGGTAGTGATTTTCACTCTTAGGTGTATCACATATATATGACACCTTGTATTTATCTTTTAAAAAATTTAAATAGAACATTGTTCTTTTAAAAAAAAAATACGTTTTTATTTTATTACGAGTCTTTTTTCACTTACAGAACTGAGCCTCCAAATTCGTAGGATGGGCCATGTATGCACTCTTTGACACACACTTCATATATATACTCCATTTCATTGGTCAAATTCATATGGGTCCTATCAAAATTATATATGACACTAATGCAAATGCAGTAAACAATCACGTATCCCCCAAACTTGCAATTTTTGTAAAAAAATTCCTTGAATTTTGCGAAATTTCAAAATCCCCATCGCTATTTTAAAAATGAATCCCAACTTAAATCTTGATTTAATATGAGAATCCCAATTTAGTATAATGAATTCCAGTTCACTATAATGAATCATAACCACAATGTAGTATCAAGTATGTCTAACCAACTTTTTTGTCATTTTTGTTTAAATAGTCACTTTTCTTTTGTTATTTGACTTGTTACTAGAGTCTTCAACCATTTTGAGGTTACTAAATTGTGTTTAACCTTTTCTCCATGACACTTTATTTTTAATTTCATAAATGGATTTTGACTAATGAAATGAATTTCAATTTGTTAACTATGTCATGATCAATTTTATGTCTGTCTATTACCTCCAACATGTCTCCAATGTTGATGACAAAAGCATCAGGGAGGGGTTGAACAGAAATCCACCGTCCATCTTTTCTTATTTGGAGGCCTTCTACGTCGTTGGCTTGTAGAAGGATGGTTAAGGCACCCATATCAGAATGAGGACTTACTCCAATTACATGCTCCGGTTGGGGACATGGAGGATAGTAATTCATCCTCATTCCTTGATGAATTGCATCTTCAAAGAATTCTACTAGTTCGTTGCTTTTGACCTTTAGAGCTTTCTCCATACGACCAATTATTGTGAAAGCTAGTTTTTTTAGTTCTAAACAATAAGTCTCTAGATGATCTCTACAATGAAACAACAAAATTTGTTTTAATTACCAACATAATTGATTAATTATTCAATATATAAATGGGGTAATAGTCATTTTGGTTCTTAAATATATAACAAGTAATCACAGTAGTCCCTCAATGTATCAAAACTCTAAAATAATACTTGATTGTGCATTTCGTTGGTCAAAATAATCTACAACATAAAAATAATGCCACAACATTGACATTAACTTTTTTTCTATATAATGACTGATATGACAGTTAGTAGGTATTTATAAGGATTGATATGACAATAACTAAGTATATTGAAGGACTAGTACAACAATATGAACAAAATATTTTAATGTATGAGACTATTTTGACTAATATAATGCACAATTAGGGACTATTTTTAAATTTCGATACATTAAGCGATTATTATGACTATTTGTTACACAATAAGTCACCAAAATAACTATTACCATGTATAAATTGATTAACTGCGAAAACCTGAATGGTTTAGGAATGCTGGGAATTAGATGTGGATGCCTTGAGTCCAATGGCAAAGTATTAATATAGAACATATCTTGCCATTCTAACTTTTGTTCATCAGATACAACAAATAACTGACCAAATCCCTGCATATCATTTGGTGTTTGCCAATATTTCTTCTTCTCTTCCATTGGAAGGTTAAAGAATTGTTCAACACCATTCTTCATATTTTCAATCAGTGAAGTGTTAACTCCATGATTAATCATCTGCAATTAATTTTAAAGTTAATTTTTTTAGTTGACAAGGGCAGACAAATATCCGAACTATCTCCTAATGTACACAGTTTCATTTTTCCTTAATATTCTCTAAAAATAATTGCATAGAAGTAATTAAATGAAGGGGTGGCAAAATGATGGATTATAATTTAAATTGTAAATGGATTAAAATAGTTGATTTCAATAACAATCCATAAAGACAAAGCTAGCTAGTAGTTAACCTCTAATTTAGGATTAATTATAATTTTGATTCTTTAAGTTATATTTAAGTTTACTTATGATCCATTGATTTTTCTTCGTTCAGTTTTGTTCTCATAAGTTATAAAGGTTAGACAGCTTGATGTCTTAAGTTTTTTCATTTTATTTTGATCACAGGATGTTTCAAGTTTATCAAATTTATTTTTAGGAATAACATTCCTTAAAATATAAAGATGAAAATTTTATTCCTAGGTATTTAGAAAAAATATATTTGGTTAACTTTATAATGTTCCTAGGAACCATAAAAATATGGATTATAATAGGCATACATATGAATTTATTTTCATCTCCATGGGAACTTTATTCTCACCCTTTTCTTTGGAAATTTTTTTCATTCCCAGGAACATTTTATACCCGGGAATAAAATTTAGTAAACTTGTAACAAACATAGACATATATATTTCTATTATTTAATTATCAGGAATCAACAAATATAACATGAAACAAACACACTGTTAAGTTTAAAAATACATACACTTAAGTTACAAATATTAGAAATTTGATCTTCAAGTTCAGGGAGGCTTGTAATTAATTAAGGAACCAAAGTATCAAGCATTTGTACTTTAATGATCAATATGTAAAATGTGTGCTATTTAAGGGATCACGTTGGAACGAAAGAAATTAAAGGACGAAAACGTCTAATATTTGTAACCGAAAATGATCAATATGTAAAATGTTTGTTATTTAAGGGATCCCGTTGAAACGAAAGAAATTAAAGGATGAAAACGTCTAATATTTGTAACCGAGAAGACCAAAATAGAACCAAAAAATATACTAAATCTATCTGAGACAAAAATAAAACCTAAAAATAACTTAAATGATCAAAAATGTAACTGTACCTTTATTTTAAATCTTAATTATTGGTTTTATTTTGAACCTGTAAAATATATAATAAAGTAAATAACGAGTATAAGAATAAGCCAAATAAACCTGAAAGAAACCCCATTCTCTGCAGGCATGGTCGAAATTTTCTAGCTCAATTGTATCATTAGACAACAATTTATGCAGGTCGATTACTGGAACTTGTGGTAAAGAAGTTGTGTTACATACAACAACAAGGTCTTGATTCGGTTGAAGATATTGTTCTGGAACTTTGGTGATGGGTTGTTTTACTAACTCTTGAACAGAAGGAACCAGGAGAGAAGTTCCATGCATTGCCATTTGATGAACACTATCCTATGAGTCCAATGTTTTTGCCTTTGATGTATTTGGTGATTAATACTTTCAAACATTGGTATAAAATATATTGAAAGTTTTGCAAAAGTAGGACTTAGTGGGAGTGGCAAACACTCTTATAAAATAATATGGAGGAAAGGAAAATCGAGAGACAACATTTGGTGGGTTGGGTGGTAGTAATAACCCCAAGACAAAGTGAAGAGGGAAACATCACCAAACATTTATTAATTAATAAAAAAAAGGACAAAAAAGATGAATGCATTCTTCTTATTTTTCTTATCATTACTTTATAAATGGTAAAGAACACTTGTAACAAATACAAACTTTTTCACATAAAGATTATTTTGTCTTGCAAACATTGTCTCATCGTATAAGTATTAATCTCTCATTACAAAGAATTTTGTTCAATTTATGTTATTAATAAATAACACTTTTTTAATGTTGTTCGTGTTGTAATTATGTTACAGAGGGTCTTTTTCCAACTATCTTAAGAAGTGATAGATATGAAAATCATGAAGAATAAATTCATCTTCTATCAAGAACTACGCCACATTGTATTTTTTTTAACGACAAATATATTTATACTATATATAGAAAACAACATCTTTTAGCACTGAATTTTTCTCTTTTCAAAAATACCCTTAATTTTCAATACAAATAACACATGTAACAAATAGATAAGAATAAATTTAAATATTAAAACAAATATATATATATGTTCTTTTTTTTCCCCTTTATCATTTAAAAAGTGTAACAAACTAGATGAGTATATTTATACTTACTTTTTTCATTGTCTCAATTATGCCCTTAAACAACTTTTTCTATAATAAATATCGTTGTTGATGTTATTAAAAATATAGATTACATTTTTTTGTTATATTGTTGGTGTCATTGAAATATATAATCATGATTAATTTAGTTTGTTATAAGTTAAAAACTAAGCAAATTCTCCATGTGACTGATATGGCATGTCATATCATGTAGCAGTGTCACGTAGATAGCCAACTCTCACGTACGTATGGAAAAAACATACAAAAAAAACTTACAAAAGACAAGTTGCTTAACATTTAAAGATTTCAAGAAAGATTGTTTGCCTTTTTCCGAATTTCAAAGGTATTTGTTTATTTACTCTATAACTAAAGGACTCCATTTGTATACCATAAAGACATGAATGTCACATTGATCAATACAAGTGTGACACATGTGTCAATTCAACTATTTTTTCCAACCTTAAAAAAATTGCTAGAGTAAATTACACTCCCCTCCTTTAAAAGATGTTTGAATTACACTTCCCTCCCCTCTTATTCAAAACATATTATAAAACTTTTCACCCATCTCCCCTAGGAGAAGCTTGAATTACATTCTCCTCATCTCTTATCTTAAAATCTACACTTTACTCCCTCAATATTTTTTTTATTTCTAATATTCTAGCAAAAAAATAATAATCAAACACCCTTTGAAAAAAATAATATTGCGGGTCTATTTTAATATAATAAAAAATCGAATACATATTTTCCGCTATTTTTTATTTACAATTTCATTAACATGTAGTTTTAAACCCTATTATAAAATATGAAACAACCAAAAATAAAATTAAAATATGTGAAAAATTATTAAAGACAATAAAGCATGTTATTTAAAAGTTAATTTTGTACTCTAAATTATAAAATCAATAGCAAAATATTTAAATTTAATTATCATTGACATTTAAATTATAAAGAAATGAATTAAATTTTCTTAAACGATGGTTTAAAATTAATATATATCATAAAAATATTTATTTATGTTAAAATAGATTAAAGTATAGTGCATATTTAATTATTAAGGGATGATATTGTAATTCAAACATCTTATAAGAGAGATGAATATAAATTTTACTTTTCAAGGAAGAAATTGTATATTTTAACATAAGAGAGAAGTTGAGTGCAATTCAAATATCTTTGAGAGGATGAAAATGTAATTTACTCAAATTTCTATTTTTACTCTCTCTCCCGCATCTTTTTGTGTTTAAATAGTTTTTTTTAGTTGTATCACAATTGAATTAATCGTTCTCATCACATTGTTCTTGGGTAGAAATGCACCTAACACTTGTCATTTTCAAACAACGAATAAGAGTGTGACACATAATTAACTTTAAAAAAAAGTAAAATAAATTTACTAAAAATCAGAGTCCTCTTTTCTCTTTCTTCCACCGTTGTTTCTCTCTCTTCAACCAGTGTTTTCGGCTCAAGATCATTGTCCACATAAGCATTATTCTGTATTGTTGCTATAATTTACTTTAGCCATTACTTACTTATAAATTTATTTATTTGTTCTAAATTTTAGTTTTTTGTTTTATTTCTTTAACCTCGTTTATCTTAAAAAAACATCAGTATTTTTATTTTCTCTTTTGAATGGCAAGATAACATAATAGTATTTTCAAATTAAAAAACTAGATGGGTTATCAGGCTGCATTAACAAGATGAATTTGCCTTAGAAGCATGGTAGATTCGAAGGAAAAATAGCAGTATTGTTGGGGAACATATATGCCAGAAAAAATGGATGATGGGAGAGAGAAGGAACGGTTTTTCATTTTTTTATTAAACAATTATTTTTCAATTTTTAATGATGTGTCTGTTTTAATTATGTGTCACACTCTTATTCGTTGTTTGTAAATGGCAAGTGTTAAGTGCGTTTCTACCGAAGAATTTCTCCTCAGACGAGTGCAATCCATAAATAACTGTTTTTTTTTTACTTAAAAAAAAAGACACGTATTTTTACTTTGTTAATTCTATAAATAAATAAATCAGCAATTGAATTACATCGCATCCAAATCGCGATTCATCATGGTGAATGCAACTAAGGGCGTCTTTATTTCCTGGTTTGTTCATTGCTTTTCTTTTCAATTTAAACCTTCAATTGTTGGAATCGAATCTCTACAATACTTTTTTAATACCTTTTTTTCCATTCATTCTTTGAGTTTTGTTGATTGTGCAGTGACATACCAATGGCTCAATTTATCATTAAAATGAATGCTTCACTCCCTTCATCTGACAAATTCATAATACATATATTGGATAGTACTCACATGTTTGTTCAACCTCATGTCGAGCAAATGATTCGAAGTCAAATTGCAAAGTTTCGAGACGACAACACATATGTCAAACCTTCTTGATTCATTTATTAGTTTTTAATTATGTTTATGTTCTATTATATGTATGAAAACACTCTTCCGTTAATGTGGAGAGTGATTCACCATTTGAAAAGTTCTATGGACACATAATACAGCTATTTTGATTAAATTCACGAGGAATTGGTGCTTTATATACAGCCATTATGATTAATTTTTCAGACTCGACTTGATTGAAAACTATAGTATTCATATAAGACACTCCTCAAATTAGGCTTCCTGGTGTCGGGCACGACACCGACACGACACCGACACATATAATTACACTAAATTATGTGATTTTTTTAAATTATTAGCATGTCAGTGTGTCATTATCCATGTTGTGTCTGGTTTTCGTATCCGTACTTCATGTTTACAAAGTGAATATGTCTAGAAAGTTGACAACACTCCTAAACAGCTTGTGGGCAAAAGTTAGTTCCTATCTATATAGAGTCCTTTACATGAAATTTTGTTTTCTCTCTCATTTCAAACTTTAAGCTATTTTTTGTTATGATAATTTTAGTTTTTCTATACTGGGGTGGTGCAACCAAAAGCTGGATAGAATAAGAAAAGAATGTGTAGTATCGCCTGATAAAAAAGTCTATACTAAATCTGATTTCTATCTTCTATTGATATAACTTAGTAGCATATAGAAAAATTTAACATGCTTGGTATATAACATTTTGTCTTTCCTATTTTAATTATCTAAACCAAGTATAGATTATTGCTTTATACATGTTTTATTATTTATGATGTATTTTTTCCAAGTAAAGATTATTACTTGGTAGTGATTAGGCTTGATTGTTTGACCCCTTGATTAAGAGGTGTCTTAAAATCATTGCGAATTAGTTGATATAGGACCACACTTTTGTTATGTCTGATGTCATTTTCAGCTATTATGATTGTTTTCTCAGACTAGACCTGATGTAATTTGTAATTGACTGTTTAAAATGGTGTTGTGTACATTGATGATACCTAGAAAGTGAATCATGTCTTGAAAATTTACAGCACCCTTTAGCAGGTTGTGGTGACTTACTTTAAAGGTTTTGGAAGGAAATAGAAAGTCAAAAGTTTATAGAGTTTTTTTTTTTTTTAAGGAAAAAGTTTATAGAGAATTGTTAGTAAAGTTTATATTAAAAACTGTTCCTATCTTTTGTTATCATATATATTTAAGGCATTTAAAATGAAAAGTATTTTCAACAATCTACGATATAATTTATAAACACATGAATCCCCTTCCATTCACAAATACACTCATTTATCATTGATACTAGGTTGATTCAAATGTTTATTCCAATCAATTGACACAACTATGCTCGAAGTTTATATGGATGATATGATCGTAAAATCCAAACAAGAGGTTGATCATGTCATCCATCTTAAAAAAGTCTTCGACCAAACTCAAAAATATTATATGAGACTCAACCCCAAAAAATGTACTTTCGTAGTTTGAGCAAGGAAGTTCTTAGATTTTTACCGAACAGAACGAGGGATAGAGGCAAACCCAGACGAATGTTGAGTACCCAACTTCCACTTCCAAAAAATGCATACAAACGTTGAACGGAATGTTGACTACTCTCTCACGATACATGGCAAAGTATGTTCAACACACTCTCATTCACAATTGATAATTTAGAACGAAGAGGTTCAAGAGGAAGACAAGCACTAGAAGCTTCAAAGAAGGAGTCTCTCCCTCTCATCCCTAGTCTCTATGGTATGTTTTATTTCTTTTGTACTTTGTCTTTAGTTACAATGAGTAACTAAACTCTATTGGATGTGTTCTAAGATGAACCTCTATTTTATTTGTTGGATCTATTTAATTAAAGTCTTTTTATTCAGCTATTTTATGAGTCATATTTAATTTTACTATACTTAATACTTGATGCTTTCACCCGAACTAGGGCATACCTGAGATAACGGTAACTAATCACTCTAATTATGGAGGTGAAATATCTAATATAACAGTGAATACTTACTCAAATTAGGAAGTACCTAAGATAACGGTTGAGAATCGACCCGAATCAGTGAAATTGAAATTCCTAAGAAAACAATGAATGAACTTAGACTTAGGCAAATAGTTGCTAACCTAATCCACCTACCACATTAATTTTACCATTAGTGGCAGAGGAAACATGTGAGTGAGTTGGTGAACTTCTAAGATTCATAGATGAGGGAACGTTTAGGATAAATTTAGGAACTCTAATTTAAGTATATGTTTCAATTACCTCTGAGAGAGTAAGACCCAACACTATAAGCTAGTACATGTGTACATAATCATGTTAGGATTTAAGACCCTACGACCGTATAGCGCCTTAACTCACATGTGAATCTGGTGCAGCTCAAGAACTGGAGGGGATAAAACCCCACAACCTTTTCAACTCGGATAGGTACTATTTAACCAATCTCTGAATAATTTGAGTGATATTTAATTCCAACAAATAGATCGAGAAGATTCAAAGAATCCTAACTACCGCTAACATTCTGCATTTAAAAACATGTTACTTCTAAACTTTCGCTTTAAGCAAACCTATCAAATTGCACAAACTCCCCCCATTTACTTTATTTAATTGTTTTATCTATTTTTATTTTTTGTTTTAAATAAGTAACGCGAATTGCCTAGTTGGAATGACAATCCTTAGGATACGATACTATACTTATCACTTTATTATTTGATAATGATTTAATACACTTGCCTAAATTGTCTATCAGTGAGCCAGTTCTTTTGAGAAAAAAATATTCTTGAAAATTTTCATTCAAAAATATGAAAGTTACATATGCGTTGGGTTAAAAGCATTGATAAAGTTACACATAAGTAGGTTTAAAACTATTAATCCTGAATACAGGTACGATACGAATATGAGAAATTTTTTAAATTTAGGATACAATACGACTAAGATACGTCAATAAATTTTTTATACTAAAACTTATATATGTGTAAAATACTTGAAGAAAATAAACATTTATTACCCTTCATCATTATATGTATGTAAAGTTTTCTTATAAACCACATTATATTTTCATTTGTTGAGATATCAAGAAGAGCATTCAACATAAATTTTATCCAATGTTAATTAATTGAATCACCTCTCTCTCATTACCTTCATCCATAAGAAGTATAATTTTAAGTGGTTCATCGAGAAACAATCATAATGATGCATATCTAAAATTGAATCATATACATCTCTACTGAATTTCTACAATATTGTACTTTTTTACCCTTCTCTTTTTTAGGATACGTATTTGTGAAATATCTTATAAATATCTTTGTGTATATATGTAGTATCCAATAACATATTTTTAAAAAATTAAAATAATTAATTCTGATACTTCGTGGGTACATATCCGCAAGTATCCGTGGAGTATCGGTATCTGATACAGGTACGGCTCCGTTTTGGAGTATCCGAGTTTCATAAGTTTAAAAGCATTGATAAAAAAATGATGATCAAAAACTTTTAAAAAACTACTCAATGAAAATTTTTGTCTGCAAGTAACCCCGAAAGTGGTGTAGGATTTGCGGTGGCAGACCTACCATAGGGCATTGTGTGCTATAGTCAGACCAGATTATTGCCCGTTTTTTATTTTGTTGGGTCATGTTAACTTGTGCCTTTAGGGCACATGTTAAGCATTAATGTCATTTAATTAGTGGTAATAATTTATTGAAAAAATTAATATTTAATATTTTGAACAATAAATTAACATAATTTTCAATACATAATTTCTATCGGTAAAATTCTTAACATGTGCCCTAAAACACAAGTTAACGTTTCCCTTGATTTTTTAAATGAAACGAGACGAGACAACGTACGCGTCTCCCTCTTCTCCCCTCCATTTCACTCTCTCACGTACCAAGTCTCTCAACTGAGTTCATTACCACCTTTTCTTCTCACTCTCTTGCTAATTGAAATCGACTCAACTCTCTCTCTCTCAGTTGTCACTCATTTTAAGGTAAGCTAGTTTTAAGGTTTCAAAATTGGTAATTGGAAATGGAATTTGGGTATTTTAGAAACTGAAATTTGATTAAACGAATTTGGGAATTTTATGTAATAATTGAATATTATGTAGCTACGTTGCGAGGTCCCTCTTTCAACTATTGCCGGATTTCATGTTCAATTAAAGCTTGAACTTTTGGCATAGTGAATTTTTAATCAGCAACATGGTTAATGGTTTTCATTATAAATGTATAATTTAGTTCATAGTTTATTTGGAATTTTAGCCACAGATGAAGCACGAACACTCCTTAGATTAAACATGTTCCAGTGTCGCGTGTCCAACACCTATAATTACACTGAATTATGTGACTTTCTCAAATTATTAGCGGTGTCGGCGTGTCAGTGTCTGTGTCCGTATCCATGTTTCATAGAGCCACACCAATATCAATTGTCTAGATAATCATTGCTTTTAAAAATAAAACTCCTTATAATTATTATGTTCCAAAGAATAATATTCCTAAGATTGTGATTCAGAAACAAGTAAGAGTGGCACTGATCTGATCTCTAACTAGCCGGAATAATCGCAATAACAGCCGCTTCAAAAGGAATTGCGTCGCAGCAGAGCTTCTCACGGACTCCATTCACAAACTTGTCTTTCTTTCCACACATCATCCATCATGGTCAATGCAACTAAAGGCGTCTTCATTTCCTGGTTCGTAATTGTAAACACTCTTTTTTCCTTTCATTTCTTCATATGCATTCTTAATCCAATTCATTTCAAAAATTAGTTAGTAATTTTAGTCCTCAAATAACCCTGAATGTGGTGTAGGCTTGTCACCTCAGCATGTGCTCCTCTATAAGTCTTATGTTCAAATACTCTTGGTGTTAACCATTCTTGTGTTTGCTCAGTTCATACATGAACTGGGATTGGTCTCCAATCCTTGGACCGGGTACTAAGTTTTCAATTAAAATAAAAAATTGTCCTCAAATGTGTAAAGGACAATACTAAGGACCTCCTAATCTGAGGGGTCCAATCTCACCATCCACTTGCGGGGCCCATTTAAAGTTAGAGCTATGGACGAGCCATCGAAATTGGCAACCGGGGAATCGAACACGAGAACTTGAGAGAAGCACACCCCAAGGTCCAAACCGTTATCACTTAGTTAACCTAAATTACAACAATATTCTTGACTGTGTCTCTCGTTAGTTGGTATGATTTTGAATGTTATTTTTTACAGTTAGTTTGGTCTAAAATATAGCTTTCATTAGTCAGTTTGGTCCATCAAATTACTAACAGAAGATGCGCTCAATTATTTTTTACAGTTAATTTGGTCTTCAATATACCTTCCATCTATGAAGCACAGACATTTCTCGGATTAGACGTGTCCCGGTGTCGGACACGCGACACAACACCGACACTTGTAATTACACTAAATTATGTGATTTTTTCAAATTATTAGCTGTGTCCGTGTCGTGTCCGGTGTCCGTGTCCGTATCAGTGGTAGTAGGCATCATACTATTTTATTTTTTTTGTTCTTTGAACTTTGTATTCCTTTTGTTGGTTGTGCAGTGATATACCAATGGCTCAATATATCATCAATATGAATGCTTCACTGTCCGCATCTGACAAATTCATAATACATATATTGGATACTACTCACATGTTTGTTCAACCCCATGTCGAGCAAATGATTCGAAGTCAAATTGCAAAGTTTCGAGAGGACAACACATATGTCAAACCTTCTTGATTCCATTCCATCTCAAGACTATATGTTTCTTGTATCTTCTGAATTTCATCTTTGGAATACATGTGATATTAGTTGTTTATTGTGTTTCCGTTCTATTATATGTATGAATACACTCTTCCATTGATGTTGAGACTGATTCGCCCTTGGAAAAGTTCTATAGACACATAATACAGCTATTCTGATTAAATTGACGAGGAACTGGTGCTTTGCTTTATTAACATGGTCAAGTTGCTAAATAAGCACCATATTTTGCCAATTTTTGCAAGCCATAAAATTTGGTCGACTGTGTAGTGTGACACTAAGTATAATGTATTGAAATTGATCCTACTAAATCATGTAGGCCCCGTATAAAATTAATGGGGCCCATTTGAATTTCAACCAATTAGAGTGTGTGTGTTGAGAAGAGTGTGTTACTAGCAGAATTGATTTACTATAAGGAGTGTTATCCACACACTCTCTTAACACATTGTTCTCAACACACGTTCCAATGTTGTTAGATTTTATTGTCATAAATTGTGTTCTTTCACTGTGTGTACATTGTACTGTGTATGTACAGTTGAAGTTGAGGAAAAGGGTACAAGTTATTTTGGTGGAATCGTAGACTTAACACATATATAGAGCAGTTAATGTCAACTTTCTCTTCTGATAGCTCTAATTCTTTAATAGATTATTAAAAATAAAGCCTTTCTGTTATTTAATTTTTAGAAGTATGCAAGTTGACAGCATCTTTGTTTATCATGAGTGAATATACTTCAATTCATTGAACAGTGATTCTATGGTGTGTTGTACCTTATACAAGATGCTATTGCCATTTTGTATCACTTCCTTTTTGTGTTAAATCTGTCACTGTGAAGTTGTGTTGCTTGTCAAGAGACTAAAGACTGTCTCAGGCATTTCCTGGCAGAAGGAGATGAAATGGTAGGGGAATGTAAATAGAGAAGTTTTGGTAGTTAAAACGATTGTAAACAGAGACTAACTAATTAAAAGGTGTCTTCTAGAATTCTAGTTTTATGCATTTCAGCTATTATGGTTAATTTCTTAGAGCCGACTTGTTTGTAAACTACTGTTCAACATGGTGTTGTGTTCATAGAAGATACTTACAAAGTGAATCATGTCCGGAAAATTGACAGCATGCTTTAACAACTTGTCAGCAAGAGTAATTCGCCTATCTATATAATTTCCTTTACATGAAATTTTGTTTTCTCTGTCATTCCAAATTTTAAACTATTTATTATTATGATTGTTTTATTCTTTCTATGCTGGTGTGCATCCAAATGCTGGACAGAAATAGAATAAAGAATTATTGTGTAATATTGTCTTCTAAATGGTCTTTGCCATATATGATTTCTATCTTCTATTGATATAAGTTAGTTTGTTAACTGTATATAGAAAAATTTCACATGCTTGGTAGTTGGTATACAATAATTTCACTTTGCTCTTTTAATTATCTATGCCAAATAAAGATTACTGGTTTATGATACTTTATCATTTATTTTTGCTCTGCTATTTATAGGGCTGATATTTGTCATTTCATTACAATGTGAATAGTGATTGATTGAGCTTGTTTATTGACACCTTGATTATAAAGATGTCTTAAAATCTGTGAGTTAACTGATATAGGATTTTAGTTGCTCCTTTGATTGTAAGTTACTGTTTAATATGGTGTTGTGTTCATAGAAGATACTTACAAAGTGAATCTAGCAGCTTGGGGTGACTTATAAAGGTTTTGGAACAAAAAAAGAAAGCCAAAAGTTTATTACAATGGATAACTTTTGTTTTTCGCTGGAGTACATAGCTATAACACCATCAGCTGAATATTTAAATCTTCAAGGGCATGGCGTTTTATGTGTTTCATTCGGTCCTTTACATTTAGGTTAGAGGAACACTATATGTGACTGTATATATGATGCATCCTGGATTTCAAATGGGATCCATACCTCGTTTGCCATTAGACAATCCCTAGGAAGCATCTTTCGTTTTATATAAGGTCGCATGCACGTTTTTTTTCCTTTACAATTATATTGATCATTTACTTTGCTTATACTGGCTTGAAGTTTAGATTATAATTGTCTCTTTTTTTGAAAGTCAAAGGCTATTCCTCATATTTTTAGTACAAGGATATTATATTGGTTAATACTTTGTTTTCTACCTAAGATGTGCATCTCTTACTTTCAAAAACCTACTTTAAAGCTGTTCAAAAGGAGGCCTCGGCCTCAGAGGAAAGATTTGGCAATGATACTGGGTTGACCATGATTTATTTGGTACTGTAATTGATGACAAAATGTTGATCACAGGACTGACCGTTGCATATTCTCGTGCTAAAGTATTATCAGGTATGTACATATATCATACTTTATTCACATCAGACTCATTCTATTATTTCATTAAAAACTACATAGGTTTAAAAATGACTTTTATACACAAGTAATTAATTGCCAAGCCTGTGACAATCTGTCAGATCCTGTAATCAAGCAATTTGATTAGATTTTTGGTAGACTAGTAACCAATGTGTAGATAGGTCCATACCATAGTCATTCAGCAAATTTGTTGAAGAACTAAAACCTATCTTGAGGTCATACACTATGCAGCACAGAGGAACTGCAAATAATACCAACGATGCTATGAGACATTGTAATGTACCAGAGTGCATCCAATTTTACATATCCAATAAAACAATTTGCTAGATAAGCCAAATTATGTCCTCATGTACACAGTAGTTAGAATTCAGGTCATATTTTTGTCAATTATGTCACGAAAATCTGTATATTTGTGCATAACTGTTTACAAAAAGTTATATTTCCAAGTCAAGCTTACATATAAAACGTCAAGTCATTAGATAAGTCTTAATCGAATTGGAACTCAGAATTCAAAATACACAAATTAGAGACCAAAGTAGGGTTGTTTGTAGAAAATATAGCTAGGAGCAGAATTTGATCTAGAGATTTAACACACAATATTGAATGTATTTCGGTTCAGTTTTCATATTTACGTTGGCCTAATAGTTAGAATCCACAAGAATGAATACTTGAATGTATTTCAGTTCTTTCTTACAATCGTCTTGAATACAAGTTTGAGATTTTAGCTTCTTTCTAGATTCAACTTAAGTTTAAGTCGTGTGGTTTCCTCTCTTAGGCGAGCTTCTTCTCAAGGTTTTGATTTTATTTCTTGTCAACTAGCTTACCTCTAAATACATCAAGATTATGTTTGGATAAGTATTTCCACGACTTGGTTCATGTCCCAATTCCACATTATGTGAGAAGCAACTACTTGTTTTTGGTTAGACATGTGTTCACCTGCCTCTTGGAAACAAAAAGTATGCTAGGATTATTCAGTTTGGATGTTTGTTTTTAATGGAAGGTTCAAGTGTGGTGTGTGTCAAAGCTGGAATATAACATTTATTTTTTATATAATTGAGTTTTTTATTCAGCCGTGCAGGAAGTAGTTTTTCCTATTTGCTAAAGTTAGTAATTTATGCAAGTATTCATTTAGTGAATTATATAATGTTGGTGTTTGACAATTAGCTCATCTGTTGAAAGAACCATTCCATTGTTACCCAAAACGCACTCTTCTATTTTACATATTGTTAAAAATGCCAAGGACATGGTTAATGATGATGTTTCTCTTTGTGGTTAAGGATATGGTTCAGTTTTTAACAAAGACGCATTTAATTTTTGGAGGATTTCAGTTTTAAATTAAGGTAATTTCCTATGCGTGCACCCTATACATCAACATAAAGATAAGGTTTTGTGTCCCTTGACATGTATGTTGGAAAAGTTTGATTTTTTCATCAAAATCTTAAAAAACAATAAACTTTTGCAATGAAATTGCGTATGATTTGAGTGTTTTTACATAATTTTTCTAATTGAACATTTAGGAAGGCATCTTTATCCAATTTCTCTTGAGAAATATCTAATAATCTTTGAATGCTTTTAGCATATTTTGTTAAATTTGAAAAGTGTTACTTATATATATGTGAAATGGACAAAAGGAAGCTGCATCGGTTTATTTCTTAACATGAGATTCCATTGTTCTAATTTATATCTTTGACATACATCTGTATTATTATTTGGTCAAAACCTCTATCCTATACATATACTTGACAGGTCAGAATTATGTTAAAAAAAACAGTAGTTGCACAACATGGGTTGTTGGATAAAGAATAAGAGGGTCTACTAAATATGCAGTTACCTAATACAACTCAATCGGGATGCATTCGGGAGGAAATGTTTCACCGTAAGAAGCATTTTTCCTAAAAAAAAAAGGGGTTGATGTAATCCTTTGTTTTTGTAATTTATCTCCATCAACTCTCGTTTCATGGTAAGAAAGTGCTGATACAAGTTTTGGATTGAGTTTTTTGGTTAATATTTTCGATAGTTCGATTTGTCAAAATAAAATTGATAATTCGTAACTAAAAGTTGTGTCATCGTTTAGTGAAGAACAAAAAAAAAAAAGGTTTTTTCCGGTTCCTTTCTATAGCCCATGACCAGTTTCTAAATTCAAAAGACCCCCCTAAGAAAAATCAAGAGGGCACAAAAAAAACTGTCAAACCATATCCTTGTTTTTCACCAAATCGAACACACCTTTACAGTCTAATATGCAAGAACATAAATATTTATATAACACCACACATGTAATTATTTGTTTCCAATATTTACATATCATTCATTTAGTCTGAGAATATAAATTTCATTTCCCATCTTTATAATTCAACATTATTGAATTATTGCACCTTAGCTACCACATATGCTAACTATTTTCAGAGAACACGTTTATAACCCACATAGTCCTTTGATACTTTTATCACTTCCTATTATCTTTTTGAATTCTCATAAGATCAAGACATGATTTCCCCTGTAGCTGGCGTGAAAATATTACTTTGTAGTAATCTTCAACGGTAAGTGTTTTGAACAATGCAGGCCTTTCAGGGGTAACAAGTCTTGGTGTTGGACCTATAACGGTGCTCATTTGAGGTCTGTGGAAAGCTACAATGGAAATCCTCTCTTTCTTTGAGTTAATTGTAGCTCGATGTTCGATGCTTCGATAAATTCCATTGGTCAGTATCTGCACAAGCATTACTGATTAAAGTGGTAAGTGATTTTTAATTTCCGCGATACTATTGTAATTTCGGCAATTTTCAAGTACAAAGAGTTTGAGGTGTCGGTTTAGACACTTAAAAAGTATTTGACATTTTATAGATTCAAATTTAGGTGTAAACTTTGCCTCTGCTACTAAGACGTTCATGTGGCAGTAATTTTTCTAATTCAATGTAAAATTTTCATGCATAGCATTTGGTTTTGATTCTTACACACTCATAAGAACACTTAAAGGGTAAAATAATAAGAGGATATGTGACTAATTTTCTATCTATTACCTCCAAAATGTCTCCAACATTTATGACAAAAGCATCGGTGAGTGGTTTAACAGAAATCCACTGTCCATTTTTTCGTATTTGGAGACCTTCAGTGTCATTGGCTTGTAGAAGGATGGTTAAGGCACTTGCATCAGAATGAGGATTGAGTCCAATGACATTTTCTGGTTGGGGACAAGGAGGATAGTAATTCATCCTCATTGATTGAGTTATATCATCAATTAAGTTTAGCAGTTCATTTGGTTCAACTTTAAGAGCTTTTGACATATGTTTGATGATTGTGATGCAAACATTTTTCAATTCTAAACAATAGGTTTCTAAATTATCTCTGCAACATGAAACAAAGTTGGTTAGACATAGAGTAATGCATTTATATTCACTCAAGTAAAAGAGCAATCTTTGTTGTAGTTTAGAGGAAAACTGATGCTTAGCCAATATTGTTAAACCGCGCCTATAGTTGCACTATTGCATTCAGCATAGTAAAATTTGAACAAATCGCTATTGTTCTGTGATTTGGTATTTAGTGCAAAATATTGTCAAATAGCGACTATATAGCATCACTATTAGCTTTGTAGAATTTGAACAAGATCTATTTTTCGCGATTGACGATTGACAACATTGTGGCTAGCAAACAAAGATGGAGTCAGAACAAGATATAAAACCTGAATGGCTGAGGAATATTTGGAAATAAGCGGGGGTTCCTTGCATAGGATGGAAGAGTCGTAGTGAAGAATAAATCTGCCCATTCTAACTTTTGATTCTCAGATAAAACAAACAGTTGACCAAACCCCTCAATATCTTCTTGGTTTTGCCAAAATTTCTTCTTCTCTTCCAATGGAAGACTTAGGAACTCTTGAACACCTATCTTCACATTTTCCACCAATAAAGGATTGACTCCGTGATTAATCAGCTGTAATCATTTTGAATTTTAGAAATCTTACAAAGTTAAAACAATTATAATATTATAAAGGAGTAATAGTTCAAACCTGGAAGAACCCCCATTCTTTACATGCATGGTCTAGCTTCTCTAGCTCAGTTGCATCTTCAGATGACAATTTACTTAGGTCAATGATTGGGACTTGCTGTAAGGAAGTTGTATTTGATACATTAATAGGGTCTTGATTTGGATGAAGATATTGTTCTGGAATTTCTGTGTTGGGCTGCTTTGCAAGCTCTTGGACAGAAGGCACCAATAATGAGCTTCCAAACTTGAACATTTTTCTTCAATTGATGAATCCTCTTTCTTAGCTTGATAATATTTAAATTGCATATGCTCACTGAACCATAAAATGTTTAAAGTATAAAGGAATTTCATTCATGTGATGCATTATTATTAGTATATTACTGTAAAATACTTTCACAATTATATTTTTTATTATTATGTACTGTTGACACATTACTTAATATAGTTTATGCCTTGTAATTTAAACATTAACAGGGTCAAATTCCTTACAAAATCCATCAACACATGATAGAAGAGTAATGGAGAAAAAATCAATTGCATTTAGCTAAATCAATCTCGTAATCAAGGATTACTTACACATGAATAGAAGGTAAGCAGGCAACAAGCTGCGCCGTTAGGTTTTTTTGGATGGCAAAACCAATTCTCGTAAACACAACATTCATGAACCTAGGAGACATGACATTGGTATGCATGACCTTTTGAAATTAAATAATTACTCTACTTTGTTTGCTAAAATAGATTCGATTGAGACACAGTATTTGCCGAATGATACTTGTATGTACGGAAGTGTATGTGCAACATGCATTAAATTAAATCTTTAGAAAATCCAAAGAATAGAAAATGTTAAAAGGCCAAAATTAATCCATATCAATGTGATTCATAAATTCAATCATAATTATCATATCAATTCGATAAAATGTTTGACTTTTATCGTAATCACTCCAAAGTCATGCACAAAGATGATTGTGATGTGTTTAAAATGTAAAGCCATGCCCATAAATAGCTCTGATGTACTAAAATGCTATACATTTTAACACAACAAAGAAGTTTTTGCCAACACAAACCTCATAAGCACATTTTGAAAAGAACATAACTTCGTTGCACCTTATAACACAACAACTTATTATGACAAGCGCTTATGCCTTTTCTACAGCAAAAATGAATTAGTTAATTTTTTTATAAGCTATCTTAAAAAAAATCATGAAAATAAGTTGAAAACAGCTTTTGAACAACTTTTTCAACCAAAAAAAATAGCTTTTGAACAGTATCATAACTTGTTGTGAGAAGTTCATAAAACTTCATCCATAAATAAAACTCAAATAAGCTAATTCAAACAACATTAATAGTCAACTTCAACAACTAGAGTTTTATATTTAATTCAACCCCATCAGTTCATATATCACAACTGTATATATCCCATAAACAACAGAAAATTGAAGTATTTCTTACCTTAATTAGCTTAAGATGGCGTTGCACGATGATTTGGGATAACACTATATATGTAATATGAAGTGAAATGCTTGAATGAAACTATTCAATTGTGACTTGAAAGTGAAGAAGTTATTCTTGGTTATGATTAAGAGAGATTATTCCTTAAAAAAAAGGGTTTAGACTTCTTCAACGTCAGTGTAAAGAACAGAAATGCCACCAACTCAATTAAAAATGCATATTATGTACATTATTATTGTTTGATAGCCACTTGTTAAATCAATCGATCTTTATCTTTACAAGTCACCGGCCTTAATTTTTATTTTTCTTTATTAACAAGTAACCTCGTAGCTAAATTCACACACTTTAAGTATGAAAAATGACAAATTCGAAGTTCAAATTTTGACCCGCATGTTATTGACATTGCAGCTAACCATATGTATCTCTATTTTTATAGGTTGTCGCTACAGTTTTGTTCTAAAATATATTATCGTCTTGTCACCTCTGTTTGACTTGAATATTTTTTCACATGTATTCTTGTTTGATATTTGTCATGCACTTTTATCTTTTTCTCTTCAAATTTAACAAAATATTTTTTAGAAATATCAAATACTTGGTCAAGTCACGTACAATATACAATAAAGGTTCATCGTCAATCAATAATCAAAATTCTCGTATTTTCTAATCAGTACTCATACCTCATAGCATATATTATATAGGGTAAAACTTAGGTACAATTCCTTAGGTGCTTTTCGTATGGTTCTTAACTAAAAATACAATTTTTTTGGAGATAACAAACTTTGAGAGAATTATGGATTTAAGGAAATCATGGTGAATTTAGTTATGAACCATACAAAAAGCACCTAAGGAATTGTACCTAAGTTTTTACCTATTATATACTCTACTTTGAATTAATTATAAATTTATCGAAAATAATTTAAACTTATTAGTTTACATTATTCTTTTCTCATATTTAAATGTATTATTATAAATTAGAATTGAAATATGATATAATATACAGTGAAGTTCTCTAAAACTTCATGTTAAATATCAAAAGAGAGTTTAATATCACTGATCTATTAGTTTGTTGGTCTATTTAACCATGAATTGCATTACTTATCTAAAGATGTTCATATAAAATAGGCTTTTAAACAGACTAGCATGCCTAATTAGGCTTTCATAAGGCCAGACTCAGACCTAAAATGTAAGCCTATGATAGGTCGCAGGCCAGGCCTAAGCCTTACAAAAATTTGACGGACCAGGCTTAGGTCTTGCAAAGCGTAACTCGGCCTAGCCTATTCCCATCCCGTATTTCATATTTTGAACCCCTGGTTTTTATTTTTTGAATTACTCTTCTCCTTCCTTTTCCTCTTGCCCCTTCTCTCTCTGCGCGCGAATTCCATATAAACGTAACGCCGCCCTCCTCTCAATAAGGAACAACCAATATCCCTTCTGCAGCTTACGTCAACGTTGAAACAACACCAAGGTAATGGATTTTGTAAATCAAATTTTTAGATTTGAAAAATTTAGATTTGGGAAATTTTTGCAATTAGTTATCAATTGTTTGTTTCTTGAAATCATCTGAATTGTTTGTTGAAATGTTGAATCGGTATTGAAAGGGATATTTAAATTTAGATGAAATGGTTCAAATTTTTGGAACCTAAAAACTCCATGAATTTTTGGTGCAAGAATTAATCAACTACCAAAAAAACTAATGGTTATAGCATTAATTATGTGCTTAATGAAAAAAAATTAGGGAACAAAGAACAATTAAAGGTTGCAGCAATAGGTATGGATAAGTTTGTGAAGAATGAGAAAGAGAAATGGGGTTTGTTTATAGCACCGACACGAAGAACTTGTTCGTTTTGATAAAGACCAGAAATGATATGAGAATACATGCTTTGATTAAAATCTAGGCATGGTTTCTATTGGGTTAGTGTAGTTTGTATAGGAATCATGTTCATGGGTTTTGTTCTTAAAGTGTGAGCTTTTGTAGTAGCTTGTTAAAACATCAAACAAATACATGCTAAATGATGATATATTATGTAACTTACACTTTGATTTATTAAAACATATTTTAGTTCCACTTTGGTAATGAGGAATCAGAAACAAGTTGGAGTGGCAGTGATCTGATCTCCAACTAGCTGGAATAATCGCGATAACCGCCACTTCAAAAGGAATTGTGTTGCAGCAGAGCTTCTCACTGACTCGATTCACAAACTTGTCTTCCTTTCCAGACATCCATCATGGTCAATGCAACTAAAGGCGTCTTCATTTCCTGGTTCGTAATCGTAACACACTCTCTCTTTTCCTTTCATTTCTTCACGTGCATTCTTATTCCAATGGATTTCAAAAAATAATTTGTAACTTTAGTCCTCAAAAAACTGAGAGTGGCGTAGGCTTATGACCTCGGAATGTGATCCTCTATTGGGTCTGTTCATACAGGCTTCAATTGAACCCTCTAGTGGAATGTAGGATTGATATTCGGTCCCTAGGCCGGATACTGAGTTTTTAAAAAAATAAATAAAAAAAATTAGTCCTCAATTGTGTAAAGCCTTATCACTTAGTTAACCTTAATTACAGAAATATTCTCGACTGTGTCTCTCGTTAGTTGCTATGATCTCGAATGTTATTTTTTACAGTTAATTTGGTCTTCAATATACCTTTCATTAATCAGCTCGGTCCATCAAATTACTAACCGAAGATGCGCTCAATGATGTTTTTGTAATTTTGATACTATAATAGTCTTGATGCATTCTTATTCCCATTTTCTTTTATGATTTTGAAGGAATAAATGACTACTGCTAAGTTGAATAGTGAATTTCAAAACATTTTTCAATTGTTTTATAACATAAACAAATAAATCATTAATTGCTATTTGTTTTACAATTTTTAGATCATTTACAACAAATTCTTTATTTTTGGTTTCTTTACAATTTACTAGTAATGGTTTCTTCATTTTTGGTTCAGAATTTCTTAATTTTTTATGTTGACAATTGAATATGTACACAGCTGTCCCAAATTCTTTCCACGTACAAAAGTCATTGGTAGTAAACATCATGCTATAATCCTTTTTTTTTGTTCTTTGAATTTTGTATTCCTTTTGATGTGCAGTGATATACCTATGGCTCAATATATCATTAATATGAATGCTTCACTCCCTACATCTGACAAATTCATAATACATATATTGGATACTACTCACATGTTTGTTCAACCCCATGTCGAGCAAATGATTCGAAGTCAAATTGCAAAGTTTCGAGAGGACAACACATATGTCAAACCTTCTTGATTCAATCTCAAGACTATATGTTTCTTGTATCTTCTGAATTTCATCTTTGGAATACATGTGATATTAGTTGTCAGTTATGTTTCCTTTCTATTATATGTATGAAAACACTCTTCCGTTGATGTTGAGAGTGATTCTCCCTTTGAAAAGTTCTATAGACACATAATACAGCTATTTTGATTAAATTGTCAAGGAACTGGTGCTTGATGAACATGGTTAAATAAGCATCATATTTCGCGAATTTTTGCTGGCCATAAAATTTGGTGGATTCTGTAGTGTGACACTTTAGTATAATGTATTGAAACTGATCCCACTAAATCATTTAGGCCCTATATAATTTAATGGGCCCATTTGAATTTTTACGGATTCGAGAGTGTACGTGTGTGTGTGTGTTGAGAAGAGCGTTTTGCTAGAATAGCTCATTTATTACTATGAGGAGTGTTATCAACACACTATCCAACACATTGTTCTCAACACACTCTACTATTGTCAGGTTTTATGTGTGTTCTTTCATTGTGTGTACACAGTGTGTACATTGTATGTACAGTTGAAGTCGAAAACAGGGTACATGTTATTTTGGTGGAATCATAATCCTAATGCATATTTGGAGCAGTTAATGTCTACTTTCTCTTCTGATAGCATTAATTTGCTTACATATATTTAAAAATAAAGCTTTTCTGCTATTTGATTTGATAGAAGTATGCAAGTTGACAGCATCTTTGTTTAGCATGAGTGGATACACTTCATTGAACAGGGATTATGTGGTGCATTGTACCGTATACAAGATGTTATTGCCATTTATATCACTTCCATTTTGTGCCAAATCTGTCACTGTGAAGTTGTGTTGCTTGTCAAGACTGTCTCAGGCATTTCCTGGCATAAGAAGATGAAATGGTAGGGGATTGTAAATAGAGAAGTTTTGGTAGTTAAAACGATTGGAAAGAGAGGCTAACTATATAAAAAGTGTCTTCTAGAATTCTAGTTTATGCATTTCAGCAATTATGGTTAATGCCGACTTGATTGTAAACTACTGTTCAACATGGTGTTGTGTTCATAGAAGATACTTACAAAGTGAATCATGTCCGGAAAATCGACAACATGCTTAACAGCTTGTCCGCAAGAGTAATTCGCCTATCTATAGAAATTCCTTTACATGAAATTCTGTTTTCTCTGTCATTCCAAATTTTAAGCTACTTATTGTTATGATTGTTTTATTCTTTCTATGCTGGTGTGCATCCAAATGCTGGATAGAAATAGAATTAAGAATTATTGTGTAATATTGCCTTGTAAAAGGTCTTTACCAGATATGATTTCTATCTTCTATTGATATAACTTAGTTTGTTAACTGTATATAGAAAATTTTCTCATGCTTGGTATACAACAATTTCACTTTGCTATTTTTAATTATCTACGCCAAGTAAAGATTATTGGTTTATAATGCTTTATTATTTATTTTTGCTCTGCTATTTATAGGGTTGATATTTGTTATTTCATTACAATGTGAATAATGATTGATTTGGCTTGTTTATTGACACCTTTATTATCTAAGTGTCCTAAAATCTGTGAGTTAACTGATATAGGATTTTAGTTGCCCCTTTGATTGTAAGTTACTTTTTAATATGGTGTTGTGTTCATAGAAAATACTTACAAAGTGAATCTAGCGGCTTGGGATGACTTATTATAAAGGTTTTGGAAGGAAAAAGAAAGTATGAAGTTTATTACAATGGATGGATAACATATGTTTTTCGCTGGAGTACATAGCTATAACAACATGAATTGAATATTTAAATCTTCAAGGGCATGGCATTTTATGTGTTTCATTTGGTCCTTTACATTTAGGTTAGAGGATTACTATATATGTGACTGTATATATGATGCATACTGGATTTTAAATGGGATCCATACCTTGTTTTCCATTAGACAATCCCTAGGCAGCATCTTTCGATTTATATAAGGTCGCATGCACGTTTTTTTTTTTTTATATTTTTATTGATCATTTACTTTGCTTATACTGGCTTGAAGTTTAGATTATATTTGTCTCTTTTTTTGTAAGACAAAGGCTATTCTTCTTATTTTTAGTACAAGGCTATTGTGTTAGTTAATACTTTGTTTTCCTAAGATATGCATCTCTTACTTTCAATAACCTACTTTAAAGTGTTCAAAAGGAGGCCTCAGCCTCAGAGGAAAGATTTGGCAATGATTCTGGGTTAGATCATGATTTATTTGGTACTGAAATTGATGACAAAATGTTGGTCACAGAACTGGCCGTTGCATCTTCTCGTGCTAAAAAGTTATCAGGTATGTATGTATATCAAGTCATTAGATAAGTCTTAATCGAATTGGACCTCAGAATTCAAAATACACATATAAGAAATCAAAGTAGGATTGTTTGTAGAAAATATAGCTAGGAGCAGAATATGGAGATTTAACACAATATTCTTATGGTATAAGGATCCTCTGAACCAAAAATAAGCTCAGTTTTCATATTTATGTTGGTCTAACAGTTAGAATCACAAGAATGAATACTTGAATGTATTTCAGTTCTTTCTTACAATCGTCTTGAATACAAGATTGAGATTTTAGCTTCTTTCTAGATTCAACTTAAGTCATGCGGTTTAGAAGTTTCCTCTCTTAGGTTTCTTCTCAAGGTTTTGATTTTATTTCTTGTCAACTAGCTTACCTCTAAATACATCAAGATTATGTGTGGATAAGCGTTTCCACAACTTGGTTCATCACATTATGGGAGAAGCAACTACTTGTTTTTGGTTAGACATGTGTTTACCTGCCTCTTGGAAACAAATGTATGCTAAGATTATTCAGTTTGGATATTTGTTTTTAGTGGAAGGTTCAAGTGTGGTGTGTGTCAAAGCTGGAATATAACATTTATTGTATGTAATTGAGTTTTTATTCAGCTGTTCAGGAAGTAGTTTTTCCTATTTGCTAGAGTCATTGATGTTAATGGATGTTTAGTTGCTGGTTTATCGCATACATATACCCTTGCATTGTGTTATGTCTTCCTTTCAGCAGTTACTTCGATGGGATTTTTTATTTTTCTTTGAATGAAAGATGATTGTGCATTTGACAACGACATGGATTCAAAATGAAATAAGCTATATATGATAAGAGATATATTGCAGTTCTGCCTCTTTCTCGATCTCTCTCGTTTTCATATGACAATGCATGTCTGAGATACACATAGGGGTGTTAAAGCTCATTTTCATGTTTATTCCTTAATCTTATCATTTAAATTTAAGTTGATGCTCAGGTGATATGTTATTCCATAATTTTATCGTCATATTAATTTAAAGTTTCGTTAACTAATCATCCTCATGATTGTGTATGAGATCGAACTTATTTAGTTTCTCATGCTACTTAAGTTTAAGAATCATGTAACATTTATGGATTTAACTACTTTCTCATTTTTTTTTTATAGATTTTTATATTGTCTAACTTACTTTTTACAAAACTAGTTTATATGGTGAGAGATGCCACTTTATAAACTCATTTTAGACTTCATCTTTATTCTATCTGCGTCTTGAGTTTTTCTCAATATATATTGTGGTCATGGGAAAGGATGGGTATAGAATTTGCTTATAAAGGGTTTAGGATCTCATTGTGTCCATTATTTTATTCAGTTGGAAAACGTCAAGTAAACTCCAAATATAGATTTTTCTAAATGTTCTTATCATGTTAAGAATCGAGCAAGTTGTCTGTGTTTCCAGATATTGCGTAGTCAGAAACTTCCCCAATCCTTTTTATGTTTCTTCATGGTAGTCATTCAAAAAAATACTTCCTTTTCAAATTTCATGTCCACCTACGGTAAATAACCGATTAACCCAATCTTACTAAGCAATATTCTTGGTGCTTTTTTTATTATTATTATTATGTTTTAGCTTATTAATCGATTTCTTATATACACTAACACTTTATTATCATAATCATCAAGTAACATCAAATTCACATAAATATGGCAGAAAACATATATTCACATGTTATCAACATATATCACATCAACAAACAATGATATCATCATATTCATATTATACAATGTAAATTATAAAATGACATCACAAAATATCAATTCTACATTATTCACTTAGTCTATTCTTTGAGTGACCTTCCCAAAGTTCTAATTTATTATTGTTACTACCTTAATTGTATTTGAAGTTAATAAAATTCCGATCTCTCTAATATGTGCAAGTCTGAATACTAAAGATTACTCATTTTTGGACTTTTGTCTTTAATGAAAGTATCAAATGTGCCAAAACGAAATATAAAATTTAGAGTTCAATAAGTTTTTGGTCCTTATACATATTTCAAATTTCGTTTTAGACCATCTGCAACATAGCACTTCATTTTGGGTGCTTAAGTGGGTCATGCATGTACACATCATCTATTTTTTTAATTTTCAATGATATTACTTAATAAGCACCCAATCTCTCTTCATCTCAGCACCTCAAAAAAAGTGTTAATAAATAGATCCTATTAATAACTCAATGTCATTGTATTTCAAAAAAGTTCATTGGTTTGTGTACAATTTATTACATATGGCCCACAAAAATTAAAGAGAGAGAATGTGCTTATATAGTCACCGTTCTCAATAAACACCAAACATTTTCTCTCCACAATGAGGGTGCTTATTAATTCCGATGCTAAATAGGTGAAACACCCACCATTATGGATGCTCTTAGTCTCTTAGAAATTTTTTCAAGAAATTTTGATCCCCATATATTGTCCGTCACTGCTTTGATCATTGTTGTTAACTTCACTTAACTGAAGCTAGCTAACATGGCAATGACGTCTTATTTTTTATCTTTCTATCTCCACGTAGATAACTCTGTATGACATTAATTTAAATTTTTTAAAAAGGGCATAAATGAAGATATTCCAAAATAACCATGATTCCATAATTAAAAACCCAATCCGTAGTTTTCTTTTGAAATACTCTGTTCATCATAATTTTTCAGATTTCTGCGATCATGTCTTCGTCACTAAACTATTCAAGCTAGGATCCATAAAACTCTCCATCATCTCTTCACTCTTGCTTCACCCATCATGGATTCCAAGTATAATCTTCATCATTCTCACATCTCACTCAATCGCAATTGTTCATCATTCCCCACACCCACACCAAAGCCTTATCATGAAAAACCCATGAACGTGTTACAATTCACAACACTCGTCACGACAAAAAGACGCAGTCACACTATTGAAGAAATCTCAACCATCTAATCTATTACACGGTTAAGATCTAGCACTTGTTGTGTGCAAGTGTGAGTTATATGTCCAACATCGAATAGAAAAAGTAAAAGGTTGAACACCTTATAAGTAAAAAGACCCATAAACCCATAACCTTGAGGTTTTGGGTAAGAGTGTGGCGTCTCTCTCACTAGTGTGGTTGTTCTAGCCTTGATGTTGACGGACCCCCAAACTCGCTCCCCTCATGACCCAACAACACTCTTTTTTCCCACCATAAGGTTATAAAAGTGAAAAGCCAATTTCACATTAATATATAATATACATTTTGGCGCCACACTGTGAACCCCAATTCTGTTTCTTCATCTTCTCCCGCACGTCACCAGAAGTCTGGAGCCATTTCATACATCAATAATGGGACAATTGCGGTGCTTGTTACTAAAATATGATGTGACATTGTGACTAAATGTTGATAACCACTATATCAGTGGACTTGATTACAATGATTGACATGAATGAGTGCCATGAACATTCCTAGTGACAACAACCACATGAGCAATATGTTTCATTTCTCAACAACCATGATTTGTATGTGTCAAAAAATTTTACAAAAAATTGATGAAGTAAAATTTGTTGTCAATAAATCCATTTCTAAAATCAGCTAAACTATAACCAATCACATTGTCTTGCAATGAGCAAAACAAGAACCTTCCATTTTTACATTTCATTTGCAATTTGTCTAGCGGTCAAGTGACATTTTATCTGGGATCAACACTTACATGTTATTCACGTGATTAACTATGTAGCATTGACACTTCAGATTGTAGGCGTGCATATAGCAGTCTATTCACATCAGCTTTATGAATTCAATTTCTCCAAGAGAATCTTGTTAAGTAGACCTGGGTTTGCCTTGCCTTTAGATGCCTTCATTACCTGCATTTGGACAAATGTTAACGAGACTGTGACAATAAAAGGGGGAAAATAATATATAACAATTGTTTCCAGCTCTACAAGTTCATACCTGGCCAGCAAAAAAACCTTGGAGTTTAGTTTTGCCTCCTCGGTATTGCTCGACCTGTTTCGGATTATCTGCAATCGCTTTGTCCACCATTTTTTCAATTTCAACAGGATCTGTTATCTGGCATTTACAAATAATAATCAATAAAGTTGTCAGAGTGGAATTTACCAAATGGTGTGCTGCAGTTTTACAGATTTGGAAGTGGTGCGAGATTTTTATTTTTATTTTTATTTGATTTAGGAGGGATTGATGTTGTTTAGGGAGGATATGAATGGCTAGCTAGTTTGGGGGGAGATTTTTTCAAATTTTGGTGAACAGATTCTGAGTGGAAGAGAAATGGGAACAGTGGAGGTTAGACTTAAAGGGGACCCAACTTTTTCTTGCACTGTCTCTGAAAGCTTATATGAGAGATGTAAAGCTGGGATTGAATACAACAGAAGTAGTAGGGACTAGGGAATCATTTCAGCAGAGGGTATATTGCAGCTGATCCAAATAAAATTACGGGCTATTCATGATTTCTAATGATGACTTAAGGGAAAGGTTCTTTTGTAGCTGAGAAGAATCAAACAATTTGGAACAAAAGCAGTATTCATATGTGGCAGCAAAGGAGGGGAGCGGAATATGCATGAGAGAAAATGCGCAATGATTATTAGTTGGGTGTCGTAACAAAATGAGGCAGGAAGGAGGATTTCACCGGGCATTGGTGTAACTAACATGACAAATATCACAAAATCGAAATAGTATATTATGTTTGCATGTAAACTAGAAAATTCATGCGCAGTGCTGAGTCAATTATATACAAACTGGTAAAAATTTCAATAATTGTTGATGCCAATACTAACCTGAACCAAGTCCTTCTTTTCTATGATTTCCTTGACACTTCCACCCTTGGCTAACAGCTCAAATAGTATCTACAGAAACACAGAAAATGTAAAAGTACATAATGCAAAACAAGCCCATTATAACAAATGTGTGATTGTTTTTCCTTTTCAAATTCATGGAGACAAATAAATGAAGCAGACATGACACAACGCATGAACCTAACTGCCATATAGTCTCATCATGGAAGACATTAGTAAAGTCCAACAACAAACAAGGGATGGAACTGTTGAGAGAGAGAAGAGAAGCATATTTATGCTGAATGAATGTAACAGATATAAAGAAATAATTTTTCTGAATGCTATATTTACACGATTCATCGAGCCTAAACAAATAGTATATAACAAGAACAAAGTATTAGCCCGATAAATAGACATTACAGGTCAACATACTTTATAAATTAAACTCATTGATCAACAAACACAAACACAACAAACTTCCACACAGTATTTAGGTCTCTGGAAAAACTAATGAGAAAAGCTAGAAGATATGAATATGATTAGACATACATTAGTATAATTATGCACCACTCATTAATGCTGAAGCAAACATACCTCCTTCCCGATCTTGCCACTGATGGTTCCACCTTTAATGGAAGCAATCAACTCAGCCAACTCTTCAGGTGTAAGCTTTATGTCATTTATGGTCAACTTTTCGTTTTTCATGAAGGCAGCAATGTCACTCATTATCCAGTTGGCAACTAGCTTTGCATCAGCACCCTTTGCAAGAGTAGCATCAAAAAATTCTGCAATCTAATACATCCATTGAGAAAATTCAAATCACGTCAGACCATGACAGTGTAGTAATAATTAAAAATCATTGGTATTTATATTTTAGCTTTCATATGTACTGTACTTTAATGAGTTCTCTTCCATTAAGATATGCAGTATTTTTTATTTTTAAGGAAATTGTGTATTTAAACAATTAAAAAATTATCTGGTTTTGCAAATACGTGAAAATACGTGTTCAGAACCTCTTTCCTACATCCACAGAAATGTTCCAACAAAATATTCAGTCTCAAGCAAGATTACAAGTTTTGTAGAAACTTGTAAACCCATCTCAAGTTGTCCATCACCCTACAAACCAGAGTGATCTACTCATGAGTTACATGGAGCGTTAAACTCTCACTCAAAGGAGATATTCTCACTACACAAGTGATCATCACTTACACTTTCTTAGATCTCTGGAACTAGCATTCCTCAACTCTTCTGACTGTGTCCCTCCAGTTATAAAGGTGAATGCTATTTAGCAGAAAGGGAAAAATAGTAATAAGGTGAAATAGCTGGGAGAGTAGAGAGGGAAAAGGAACAACTAGAGGCAGTTAGGACCATTCATGATTCGTTTTAGAAAAGAATGCAGATCCGAACTGCAAAAACAATTTGGTAAAACCAAACCAAATCGCTCATGATGTGTCCTGAACCAGACTAAAGCTGGTTTTTAGGTTCAGTGCACCAGGTTCTGAATTTTCTTACCGAACTGGTGCAAAAAAGAACTTCAGATTTTCAAACCGAACTATTTTTTTATGCAAACTGAATTGTTTCTTTTTTTTTTTTTTGAAGAAAGAATTGTTTCTTTTTATAAAATGATTTTGGAGTTAAGAATTGAACTGGTAATATTAAACATTTATTTCTCCTCCAAAGCTACACTATCTTATTAATTCTTCTCTAAATGCAACAATTGAACATCAAAATCATCAAAGTGAACAATAGAATTCAACCTCCATACAGGAATCAAAGGTGATTTCCATTCATTTATATTTCAAGGAATTTTAAACAACAAAGCTGAAAATTATTTTAATTTGTCCCGTGATTCTGCTACAAAAAATACAAAGAGGTTTCATACATATAAAGAAACACAAATTAAAATATCAAAACATAATAAAAATGGATAACGCTACTCTTGCTAGCAGAAACAAGGTTCTTAGAGCACAAACAGAAAGGGAGATTTTGTAACGGTTAGAGCTGCAATGATAACACAAGGAAAGCATGAGTCAGCAACTTTATATTTTTATTACGAAACTGACAAATATTACTGTTTAAGAGAATCCTAACACCTCTTTCCTTCAAATTTAAATGCCTTGGCACAATCCTCTCCTCCAAACTGGATCCAATATTCTGGTTCAGCTTAACACCAGGCCTCTTAAAGAGATTGGTTATATGTGACCGCAATAGGATGGCATTTGCTATTGAGCTTTCAGCAATAGTCATTAAGTACAACATCAAGTAATAACGTTTGGATCTCTTCTTTGTCAGACATTTCTTGGATGCTGTTAAATCTTTTAATACATTTTCCAACAATACTAACACAGAAGTGTAATATTGGACACCAAGTAGATTGTACTTGATTTTCAAATTATTATTTAATCTTTGAAACATTCTTACTAAGGACTGATAGGACCATTGATAGCCTAAGTTTAAAAGATTACAGAAGTAAAGGCAAAAGGACAAGTGAAAGACAGGAATCAGCTTAAAATCCACCAGCGGTTATTTTTCCACTTCCTAATTTACATTTTACCTTATTGTATGGAGCTTGGCCCAGCTACCATCTAGTCTTCATATAGCTTATGTTTTGATACTTTAAAAAGAGGCTTGTCCCTCTGAATTCAGTGACTATTCCATTCTAAATTTTAATAATATCTCAGTTTCTTTATCTAAATTCTGGTTCTATTGGGGACATAGTTTTTCTGTCATGTGCATACCGGTAAAGAATCTAGTAACGTTGGAAGAATAGCAGGTAACTCACATTTTTATCATTAGCTAGGAAAAGAACATCTTGCATGCCTAACCCCATCTTTTCATATCTTCTACGTTTTCCTTCAGGAAGCTCCGGTAAAGAATTTTGAATGCCATCTACATATTCTTGGGAAAGGATTACTGATGGAAGGTCTGGTTCTGGAAAATATCGATAATCAGCAAGCCCTTCCTTTTTTCTCATTGTTATAGTTCTCTAAACAGAATATAATGTAAGAAAATAAGTATGAGGTAAGAGAAAGCAATCTTGTAGCTGCTACAATACCTAGAAGGAAAACAACAACAAATTCACAATATAGTACTAGCCTGAGAGCCTTCTTCCCAGAGTCGAGTTTCCTGTACTATCTGATCTGCTTGACCTTGACTATGAAGTTGCACCTGCCTTGAAATTTCAAAATCAATAGCTCTGCTCATTGATGCAAATGAGTTCAAATTTTTCACTTCAACCTGCCAGAATAATAATTAATCATAACAGCGCCTATTTGTTAATATTACATTGCACCATAAAGCTCGACTAATATCATTTTTATAGAAGGCATAGTTAATACCTTTGTCCCAAACTTTGACTGCCCAATTGGTCGTACTGATACATTTACATCGCAACGAAGAGAACCTTCTTGCATATTTCCATTGCTCACACCCAAATACCTAACCAACCTCTGTAATTCTGCTGCATATTCTGATGCTTCAATACCATTTCTCATGTCAGGCTCAGAAACTATCTCTAGCAAAGGTACCCCTGCCCTGTTTAGATCAACCTGTGAACAAAAATCATCAAATTGAACATATTTCAACAAGGTTATCATACATCAGGGATATCAAGCCTTTGGTATTAATTGTTCGAGACAATGAGTAAAACAAAGCATTTTATGTAACAAAACATGAACTATAATCAGAAATATGTGAAACTGATGCCACATAAGCTTTTTATTCCTTCTGATTGAGGCCCAAGGGTACTATTTCATTTATCAAAAACCTAAGTATAGATGGTAATAAATAAAGATAAATTGCTACACGACAGAGATGATGTCATTCTACATTATCTATTAATATGATAAATGAATTGTCCCATGTATTTGGATCTATCCTGATATCATTCTTGGTTGGACACCACAGAGATCACAATTTAAAATAGGAATACTGTATTTTTTATATTTAACACTCCATTTGTTGTTAAATACTCATTATTGGAGGAATTAGGCCAATGATCTTCCTCGTTTGCCAATGGTAATGTGGTCAAAGCATAGTTTGAGCAATGTAATGTGCAATTTTCAGCCTTGTGGCATGCATTTTAAGATTAAACATACTTCACAGACTCGGTAAAATAAGTTGTCTAAACAGTTTCTTTTGTGAATGTCAATACTCAAAAAAATATGGAATTATTGTTCTAAATAGAAAAGACTAATTCCTTTTCACAGTTGCTAAGAATGGATCTTCACATAGTTATGAATTGCTACACATGGATATTGGTCTTTCTCAGTTTTCTCTATCCAATCTTAATAAATAAGCTGTGTAGTCACTACCAGAAAAGAAGAGAGTCGAGTCATCAATATACGAGTTAAATGTGACTAGAGTATTGTTCTTTCAATCCTGTTTGGCTAAGAGAGTTTGTTTTTGTGCAGTTCAATATGTTGTCTACATTATAGTCTATCAAACATGATCCCTTCAAAGATTTTTGCTAATAAAATGAAAGTCAATGTGAACTTATCCATGACAGTTTACCTGATTCAGGAGATTTAAGGGTCTTTGGTTCCTTACATAAAGGTTATCAATACTTCAGTAACAATTATTCGGGACAATGAGTATAACAAAGCATTTTGTCATACAAAATATGAATTATACACAAAGATATATACGAAACTGATTCAACACAAGAGTTTTCAATTAAAAAAATTCAAATAAATATAAATGCATCAATGAACATATGGAGCCAGTCACTATTCACATTTACCACTGTGTTTTATTGACACTAATAAAAAGCTCAGGTGAGTTGAACTCTGGGGGCTCACCAGGGTCAAGGCAGACCTCAAGGCTCAGGGAGCACTAACTGAGGTACTTACACATGACCCACAAAAAAGCCCCTCTAAGAGTCATATAATTCGCAATTCGCATTGGTACGCGATACATACAGGATACAGGTTCGCGGTACGCAATATGTGAAGAATTCGGTACGTATGGGGGGTATAAAGCTTCGGTACGCGTCGGTTCGTAGTACCAGTACTCACTCACACCCTTGTGAGTATGAGTCAACTTCTTACCAACTGAACCAACTTTCATTGCCAATTTCACCACAATGTTAAAGAACAGCAAATTAATTAACAAAAGTAAATGCAAATTAGATAAGAAAAACAAAACCAAAGTTAATCAAAAACCAAAACCAAAACCAAGAACCAATGAAAAGAAACAAAGAAACACTACCTGAGAATAATTCCCATTTTCAGTATGCAACAACTTCCCAGCATCCTCTTCCATATGAACCCTAGTAATCCCAAACCTCTTATGCCCACCACCATACTCCAAAGGAATATCAACATCAAGAAACCCGGAACTCGCAATCGGAACATCAAATTGCGAAATCTGATAGCCTTTAGGCAAATCAGGATAAAAATACTGTTTCCTATCAAACTTAGAATCAAACGCTAATTCGCAATTAAGCGCAAGTCCTAATTTAACAGCAAACTCAATAACCTTACTGTTTAAAACAGGTAAAGCACCAGGTAACCCCATACAAACTGGACAAATGCTTGTGTTTGGAAATGAGCCGTAATTGTAGGGACAGTTACAAAAGGCTTTGGTGTTTGTGGAGAGCTGCACGTGTGTTTCGATTCCGATTATTGGTTCGTAATCTTTTGGGAGGTTGTTGAGTTTTTTTGATTGTGAGCTTGTTGAATGTTTTGTTTGTGTTTGTGTTTGTGTTTGGGATTGTGTGGCTTTTGTTGTGGAATGGAAATAACGGTTTTGTAGTTTGAGGATTGAGGTTGGGTAGAGAAGAAATGGTTGAAGTTGAAAGGTTCTGAAGATTGTGTAAGACATTGTAATTGAAAAGAGAAACGAATGAATGAAGGAAAGTGATTAAAGTGAAACACGTTAAAAAGTAATATTCAGTTCACTATGCAGATTCAAGTTGCATAATGTCGAAAACTCTAAATGCAGAGATGAATGGCAATTTGGTTTGTACAAGACGAGCACCAAGTGTTTGTGGGTTTATCTTGTGTTGTGCGTGTATGTTTGATGGATATACTCTTTTCCTTTTGATTATGTGGGACATATGAGAAATCACTTTTTTTTTTCTCCCTAAAAGAAAGAATTTACAATTTGTTTTGTTTTTAACATGAATTCAAGAGGTAATCGAGGTTCGAATCTCGATTCTGCATATTATAATGTATCGTCCGTACTAATTTAGTTATTTAGTTATGTTTTCAATTTTCTTGAAAATTGATAGTAAGATATCTCTTACCCAATCAATTGTTTAAACAAATTGTATTTAAAATTATTTGGATGAGATGATAACAAACATTTTCTACTTAAAGAGTCTTCTTTGAATTCGACTCTAAGAATACAGCAACAGTGTTAGGTCTATTGAGGATATACGATTCAATTCAAAAGGATTAATTTTTATATTTGCGTGTCAAGGATATACGATTCACATCAACAATCGTTTAAGAAAATAATTCAAATGGAAACGGTGGAAAAATTGGGTAAACTACAATTTTGCTCCTCAAAAGTATAAGACATTGACAAAAATATAATTAAATGAGTAAATATTCACTTTAGTCCTAGACTGTGCACCTTGCTGTCACATAGGTCCTTGACTCAGGATTAAATACAGATAAGTCCCCAACTTGGCACTTCCGTTATCACTTTAGTCCTTGCCGTTAAAAAAATCTGTTAAGTGATGATGTGGCACATGGCTTTTGCTGACGAGGAGTATGACGTGTCACGGGGACTAAAGTGAAAGTCCAAAATGGTCACTTAGGTCCCTGAACTAAAAATCAATATCATCAACTTACTGTTAGGTCCCTGACTGTGTATACTTACTATCAGTTAGGTCCCTGACAGTAAACACGAAATTTCACTAAGGTCCATAGAAAGTTGTTAGTTTAACATGCTACATACCGACAACACTAAGGTATATTTAGCAGAACTAAGGATTATATGAAGTTTAGTAATAACCAGAATTGTTTACTAAGGATTAAATTTAGCATAAACTTGTATGTATACTATATTCCTGTAACTATATTCACATTTAAATCACAATCAGGACCTGTATCTGTGTGTACTATATTCTT
>Ga0315915_1000478_pt1 | contig 41228 bp, 20 predicted proteins | sample MpolbnodulesMG_FD_207738 | JGI IMG/M metagenome (GOLD analysis project Ga0315915, IMG submission 207738) | Medicago polymorpha root nodule microbial communities from Los Angeles, California, United States - branched nodules | ecosystem: Host-associated > Plants > Roots > Nodule | place: USA...
GGGTTGTTTAATAAATAGTAACTTTACTCTATTTATAATTTAAATGTAGTGTGATATCCCGTTTTACGTTGGAAACTCTGATTATTTGTATTATTTATATTGTTGGGAAAACGGGGTGTTACACCACGTGTTGTAGGCTTTGGAGGATTTTTGAGAAATGATTTTGGAATTTGGATTCACGGCTTTTTTAGAGAGGACTTCATTTGGTTTGAGACCTTGGTTGTAGAGATATTATTGTAGAAGCTAACTCAAAGTCAGCATTAGACTTGATCAATGACGTCACACATATGAATTTCCACCCTCATGAAACTTTAATTTCTCTCATTGAGAAGTTCATCTTTCTTCATTGGTTCATTTCCTTGAATCATACTATAAGAGAAGGCAACCAATGTGCTGATTGGTTGTCCAAATTTGGTGCAAAGAAAGTCGATGTCATGAAGTTGTGGAGTTCAATTCCCATATAGTTGGATCTCGTCTTTCTTGTTGATGCCTCTGGAGTGTTTAGACAAGTTGCTTAGTTTTATTATTTTACTTCTTTTCTTTCCCTATGATAAAAAATAATATTTTTAATCTTACATTACCGTTGGCAAAAAAAAAACTCTTACGTTATGGTACTAAAGTATTTGTAGGAAGAAAAAAATATTGCTCAAAGTATCAAACACTGCACTTTTTTTGGTCAAGGTTTGAAATTGATTTTTAAGTTGAATAAGTGGGGTGTCCCAAGTTCGAACCTGGACCTCTCTATATATTATGCAACGTCCCTACCAGCTGAACTAAACTTACAGAGACATATAAAACACTACTCTAATTTGAATAAAAATAATAATTTATAATTTGAGCCAAAAAATTTATTAAAAAAAGATTGAAAAAAAAACTCTTACGCTAAGGTATGAATGTAATGAGAAATGTTGTTCATCCCAATAAATAGTTTCGTGAAGCAAAGAGAACAAACACCATTGGTGGATTCTTTGACCCAATTATGGTGTAGAGCAGTGTTTGACATTGGCTATAACTTTTTCAACCCTACTCTCTTTTCACGCGTCTTCAAAAAATTTGAAAATACCCTCGTTTAGATTATATATCTGAACTCTTTTTTAAAGGTTTTTGAATTATATAATTTAAAATATGCATTTTTTTTATTTTGGACCTCTCCTCTAGGATGTCAGGCAAGATATTGGAAAAAAAATATTAGTTCAAATTATAGAATCAAAGGTCGGGAAACATTTATGGTTATATAATCTGAAACCTCTTATATATATGTTTGCACATAACCCAATAAGAAAATTATTTTTCTGACATTCATAACTTCACAATGACACAAGAAAATTAGTCAAAAGCTCCCAGCGGTAGTTAACTACCGTTGGGCTAACCGGCAGTAGTTAAATGCCACTGGTGCCAGCAGTAGTTAACTGCCGCTGCATTCTGTTATAAGGACAAAACATACATAGGAGTTTCCAAACCTCCATTGTTGCGTTTTTTTCTTCCATAGGTGCGAATTTCACAAAGCATAAGCCATTCCAAGCCAATTTCAAGCACAAAATCAAGTAAGTTTTTTGAATCCTATTGCATTGCTATTTTGTGGTTGATTTGTTAGTTTTTTTTGGTTAAATTGCGATTATAGAGGTTTTATTGATTTTATGATGTTATGATAGTTTAGGTTGTTAGAATTGATAGGTTTATGTTTTGATTTTATGATAATTTAGGTTTAGGGTAGAATTGTTGTTAGAATTGTTTAGGTTTAGGTTTAATGGATATTTCAAATAGGGTTAATAGTGCTTTTCACCCCTATAATATAGGTCATATCCGGTTTTCGCCCTTATAAAATTTTCGGTTTGATTTGCATCCTTGTTAAACTTTTTTTCTTCCGGAAAACACCTCTCCTCCATCCAACTCATCAAACGTGCATATGCGGCGATGGCTTGGTTTTTTTTTTTTTTTAGTTTTTATTTATTTTAAATTGTCCACCTAAGATTTTATTTTTTAAAATACCTCAAAATTAATTTTCAAAAATAAAAATCCAAAAATTTTAAAAATGAAAAAATAAAAATTCAAATACTAAAATATCAGAAAAAACGATAAGATTTTTTCGAAAATTTTGTTTGTTTTTCTCGAAATTCAAATATTAAAAAAATAAGAAAAAATATTCGGTTATTTTTTGAAATTAATTTTTTTTAAAGATTCTGGAGTTTAATTTTCAAAATAAAAAAAAAGTTACAATTAGAAAGAAACAAAGTCAGGAAAATATTTTATTTTTCAAAATCTGGATACTAAATTTAAGAAAAAAATTAGAATCAGATTTTTTTTCCGAAAATTTTATTCCAGATTTTTATAAAATCTTTTTTGAAATTAAAATTTTTGAAAAAAAATCATTTTTTTTTACGAAATTTTCAAAATTTAAAATTTCATTTTAAAAAAAAAATATAAAATTTGGAAAATATTTTTCGTAATAAAAAAATTAGTAAATAAATATTTCCTGAATTTTTTTATTTTCAAAAATTATTTTTATTTCTAAATTAATATAAATGAATATATATTATAATTTTTTTTAAAAAAAAGGCACAAATGCCACGTGTACCCTTAAAAAATAAAAAAATTATACAGTCAGCATGCCACACAGTGTACCACGTCAGCAAATATGCATAGGCATATGAGGGAGGGGTGTTTTCCGGAAAAAATAATAATTTACGAGGACGGAATCTAAACCGAAAATTTTATAGGGTGAAAATCGAAAATGACCTATAATACAGGGGTGAAAAACATTATTAACCCTTTCAAATAAGATTGACATATTGTTGTAGACTTGTTAGGAAATTTTGGTAGAATTTTTAGGATTAGTTTAGGTTATGATGAATTGTTGTATAATCGTTACGATTAGTTTACGTTTGTTATGAATTTTTGTTGTTATAAATTTGTGTAGAATTGTTACGATTAGTTATGATATAATTTTTAGGATTAGTTTAATTATTGATGAATTATTGCAGAATCGTTACATTTAGTTTAAGTTTTGATCGCCAATTTGTTTATGTAGATATGTCTCAAAATTAGGGAAACGTTGAGTTGAACAAAAAGGAGGGTGATGACAAGAAAGAAAAATCATCTATGACTTGGCACGGAATGTGATGGTTCCGTAAAAAAGAAGGATTTGAAGGTGCTGGTGTACAATCAGTCGAGGTTGAGAAGGAGCGGGAGGACATGCTATTTTAGTCCTCAACCAAAAGCAGGTGCCCCAGGGACTGTAGCGGGCAACCCGATTGACTTGTGTGACTAGGAAGATGAATGAATGTAATGGTTTCTAATACCTAATTGTGTTTGGATCTTTTTTTATGTTTTTTTTATATGTCGCGCACATTTTGCTTGACATTATGGTATTTTGAATAAAAATCGCGTTTTGAATTTCGATTAAAAATTGCGTATTCGAATAAAGAATGATTAAATCTAACGTGAATTTGAATAAAAATTGCGTATTCTAATAAAGACTGATTAAATCTTATACGAAGGAATTCGATATCATAACTTATATAGCTGATTTTCAATAATACATGTTCCTAACTTATATAGACGAGTCATTGCATTACATTACATTCGGGAATGTACCTTCCAACTACAACAATTGTCTTACCCCTGAATGGAGTAAATTCAAACTTGCTAAACAGCAGGACTCAAGCGTTCGTCCGACATTTCTATAGTTCCATTCAAAAGATTAAATTTTTGTTAGGATTGGTTTAGATGACAGTATTCAAGTGTCAAAAGAATGAGGTCCATTCCTTGACACTTCAATACCTTCATTTAAACCGGCCTAACAAGATTTTAATCATTTGAATGGAATAATAGAAATGTCGGTCGAATGTTTGAGTCATGCCGTTTAACAAGTTTGAATTACCCCATTCAAAGGAAGACAATTGTTGTAGTTGGAAGGTGTATTTCCTACCCAATCACGATCTTCTGGCGGAATCAGACTGTTGATAATATCTTCAGTTGATCTCAGCAACGTTACCCGCATATCGATCCACTAGAACATGCTGTGCTCCCAAAACATGCTCGTCACGTTTTTGTCGTTCGTTAATTCCACCCAACTGAATGTTACTTTCCCCTCTTCGAGCGTTAGACGTTTATACCGAACGTATCCCACCCTCCTTATGTCTCCGGGGTTGACCCCTTGGTTGAGTTCATTCAGTTCATCCTTGAGACCTCTTAACATTACACCAAGGCACCGAACCTTCAACCTCTGAGGTTCTCTGCCGTTGAATTGTGCATGAACGTCGATCCACCCGACCATTGTTTCAAATCTACACAATAAGAAATTAAAAACAATCAATGAAAAACTCATTCAAACATTTCATCAAACACTTGTAGCGAAAATTTTACATAAACCCTAAAATTTGTATAAAATTCGAAAAAAATATAAATTTAAGCAATATAACTCCATTATAACAAGTATTCATAATATTTGTTAACATCATTTCAGATCTACAACATAACTATATTAAAAAAAATTCAAAATTTAAAAATTAAACTACAACTAAAATTATAAACATATAAACTAACTAAAATTTATGACAATAGCATAAGTGATAACTTACTTGTGATTTAGTGGAAATTTTTTTGGATGATTTGGTAGAGTTTTTTTTAGAGAGAGAGTAAAAATTGAAATTTTAAGAGAGTGAGTGATGAAAGAGTGGCTTGAAGCTGGGTTCTGACTTGAATATGTTACGACACCAACAACAGTTAACTACCGCTCGCACCAGCGGCAGTTAACTGCTGCTGGTTAGCTTAACGGTAGTTAACTACCGCTGGAGGCTTTTGGGTAATTTTCTTGTGTCACTGTGAAGTTATCAATGTACCAATTTTCTAAGTGGGTTATAATTGCAAAAGAAGCCCAAAGAAAACAAGTAAGCATCATGAAACTGCACTCAAATTGTCGAGACCCCCGGTAGCTCAAGCGCATAAACTCATTTTTTCTCGCAAAATTGGCTGCCAGGACCTGCCGATAAATAAATGAGCTCCATGAGCCTTCTCCATTGTGCCCCCTTTGTTGAATCCATATCAGACATGTGATGACTATATAAAGGTGCATGTGTTCTGCCTCTCTTGGTGGTGCTGCATGTTATTCACCCCCACATTGTTTGAGACCCCTTAATTTTAGGATTTTAGTTAGTCATTTTTTTTAAGGATGGATTTTAGTTAGTCGTCTTGGTTTAAAATGTTGTGAGTTGATCCATTACATTAAAATAAGTTTGTCGCTAAGATTTATATTGTTTTAAGTTTTGACCCCTTACGTTAAAATAAGTCCGTTGTTAATATCAAATTTTAAACCCAACCTAAACAATATTAAATGAGTTCTTAATCCTCCTCTAGCGGTTGCGGGTCGAAGACTCTTCCCCTTCTTAGAACCCCGATTCATATTTTTCATAGAGAAATCTATGATCAACAATAGAACGAGAATTTGCTTTCATTTCAAGCTAACCCTAAACAAAATTGCCCCAAATGAAAAGTTATTTGTATTTGCTACTATTTAATTAGGATTTACTGAGTTATGTTGTTCAAAAAATTAATTATCACAAGTATTAGACGGAATTTATTTAACATTGGATGGAAATGTCAAACTTATTCTAATGTTATTAATGCAAGAGACCAACTAGAAATTTAAAATAAATGTGAAGGGCCAAACATACAGACATACAATTTAGCCTAATTTTTTTTTGCCTTGTTAGTTAAATTGTGGTGGAGATTCTCTATAGAAGGTAGTGTTGGTGTGAGTAGTCTCATAATGAACAAATGGATGATGTGATGATGTTGTGTGCTAATCATAATAACTGTAGTCTTGAATCTTGACAGTAAGTGGAAGTAGGTGGCCTGCAGGCGGCATGCAGTTCTCCTGGTGTTGTAAAAACTTAAATTCTACATATTGATGCCAATTAGTTCTCTTTTTCCATTTATTGGCCATACTATTTATGTAGCTTTTTCAAGAATACTGTTTTGGTTATTAATTGAAGGTGATTATTGACTTTAAAATAGATAGTAAATGTTCTTTTGTTTTGGATGGGAGTATCTATAATTTGAGGCTATATTGTAGTGTGCTGCGTTGATGTTACAGGAATGTTGGCATTTTTTCTTGTATAGGATCTGCCTTTATAGGTGTGGATGTGGTCACAATTGAATTGATGGAGCATTAGGTTGTGGAGCTTAATTATACTTTGTTTGAGTATGAAGTTCTCTTTGATTTCATATAGCAGTGATATCCATCATAAAGTGTGTTGTATATTTGAGTAATGTTTAATGTTTTAAGAAGCCAAACTAGACGATTGAAGTTGACACAAGGGATAATCGAACTTAAGGCTTAAAGAGGAGTACACTCCAAAGTCCCAAACTAACACCACCAAACCAACCCAAGTCCTAGGATGAGTTTTGTTAATTACTTTTTATTCAAAACCAAAATTTACTTAATTTGAGTAAAAAACCATATTTAATCCTTGAGAAAAATTAAAATAATTGAAGTTAGAGTATACTCCTTCCTTCCCTTTTTGTAAGCATCATTTGAACTCACAAAATAAGTGCTTATAAAAATAGATGAAGAGTATAAAATTTATCAATTGAAGGATCTTTATTAGGCATAATGAATGAGATAGTTGAATTGAAACTAATCAAAGCAAAACAGTTTAAACAAACCAAAAGAAAAATGAGAATATGATTTAAAAAAGAGAGAAATGAGACAAAACACAAAAGAGAAATTGAATTAAGTTGAAAGATCATACACATTGAAATGAATAGTAGAGGTTAACATAGAAGCAGGAGTCAATACCCGAACCACACCACCCTAACAAACTAGTGAGATCATCATCACGAATCAAACGAGACGATGACCTTACTAGAAAACCAAAGGTATTATCTGGTGCGCTCTTGACTCCCTCGGTCCCTCTACCCTCCTCACAGACATCAATACCATTTCACAATGTTAATTACTACACTCTCACTCCCATACAAAACACACATCAATTAGTTCTACACAACTTCAATTTTCCAATACACCCCACATACTTAAATTCCCCACTCAAAATCCATCTTTTATTTAAAAACACTCATACCCTTGTTCCTTCCCTTACTACTCTAGTCAATTACCTACAAATCATGTTCTCATAGTTTGAAAATAATTAAATTAGCAATGGAAATTTGAGACGAAAATAATAAAATCAGTCTCTAATTAACTCGTCACTATACTACGTGACAGTAAGACAGATTTCATAATTTTTCGTCAATAATTTCCGTTGATAATTCAACTTTTTCGTACGAATTTCTCTAACCATAACTAAAAATCCATAATCCAAAAGGGGGGAAGGAACAATTTCAATGACTTGAAAAAGGTGTGCACCCTACTTGGAGGGTGCACTAGTGGTTGGTTCATTGCAAGACCCAACAAAGCAATTGTTGTTAGTGCTGCTACAAAGAACACCTTCAATTTGATGCAGGGTATTGCAGAGGTGATTATTGATTGCTGTGACACTTGAAAGGTTAAGCTTTGCAGAAGGAATTGTGCTTGCTAGAACTTGCATTCCCATGACAAGAAGACAACCTGAGTTAGCAGCATTGGCACTAGTAGTAGATGATGGTGTTCCTGTGACACCTTGTTCAGATGATGTATCAGCATTTGATGAAACCATTGGCACTATCATGAATCCTTGTGGAAGAAGTGCAATGCATGAAGGATCTTGTCCACTCATAGCTAGTTGGACCGAATCAACGTCGACTGTCGTGTAGACTACTAAGCTTCCAGATTGATCTGTGCAACTCTCTTGCAGCACTAGCTCTACATTTTGAGATGAGTTACTTGCTACCTGCATGTGTAAACAAATTTAATTATTTCACCTTACTCTCTATAGTCAGTTACTAACTATATCTATAATACACATCAAATCAATACTTACATTTATGCGAAGAAGGGAAATGCAGTTTCCCGGATGTGAACCGTTAGCAATATGAGCCACTTCATTTAATGAGTTTCCATTAGAAAGTGCATCCATCTGTAAAATAAAATAAAATCAAGAATTTAGGTAAATAACTTATTGTAGAGTTTTCATAAAAATGTTAGCGACCGCAATCTAGACTACAATTCCCTGTGATTTTAAGAATGGCGAGGTGATGAATATTTTGTGGTACCTGAGATCTGTGGCGTTCGTCACGAAGGAGATCAAAGACTTTGGTATGAGGATAAGGAAGCCAAGTGGTTGAAACTGCGGCGAGAATCACTCCACTAGGTTGGCCAGGCTCAGTGATTTTCCTAGTTGTGATTCTAACCGTGTCTTCTGGTGAATCTGATATAGCAGTCCATGATTGTCCACCACAAGTGGTCATATTAAGGCTAAAAGTTTTTATCATCCTATTTGCTAATTTCATCAAGCTCTTTCGCGCTTCCAGAGAAGGTATCACTGCAATCCAAAATAAAATGTCAAATATAAAATTTGTTTCGTCGCCCGATTCTATGCTTTAAAGTAATTTTTTTAATACTAAGCGACGAAATTAGAGAAAATTTATTTTAGTTTTGAAATAAAACCTCCAAGATCTGATATGTTTCTAGCCATGAGGCTTGCAACCCTTTCACATTGCCTCTGCAAAACTCCTAACCAACGTTGTGCACCAAATGCCATTCCACTATACACATAGTTACTAAATATTTGATGCACTGGTTTCTCTACAACTTTTGCATGCTCAACCCATGTTACCTGTATACATGATCTTTATTATTTCACTTCCTTATGTTTTTAGAATAGTCAAATACATAACAATGTAATAAAAATATCTAGGACTAATTGTGTACCCTTGAATAGCCATTCGGCATGTCTTGAATCACACAACCAGAGGACCTCCTGCAGTATTTGGGATAAGAGTTCTGAAAGTTTTGGTGGAAGCTATCAACAGGAAAATCAACAATGGCCCAGGTTCCTTCCTCGGCATTTTGCTGACAATACCGAAGAAAATGAGTCTCTCTGGTGGATACCAATGGAGAAAGAACTTGGAATTCTGCGTGCATCTGTTAACAAAAATATGCTATACATTAGTGTTCATTGAATATTCAAATAGCAATTTTGGAAAAACAAAATGATATAAAAAACATTACAAAGGAGATCGTTATAAAACACAAACACGGACATCAGACACAACACAAAAACATGGACAATGTAAACACCAGTATATAACTTGTCAATGTTATGTCGGTGTCTGATACCGACACATGTTGGATACTCAGACCTGTCCTTAATCTGAATTATCATTGTTATACATAGGAATTAGCAACTAATAAGTGAAACTGGTTAATATCATAAAAATCAAGCTTATGAATACAACAATATCTTGAAGCATATCATAAAAATTCAAGCAATCATTTGACACCTACCAGCTGAAGAGTCCCATTTGCATGGCCAGAAGCACCTGAAGCTATAATTTGAACAGTTCTTGCTCTAGCAACAATTGTTGGAAACAATTCCATCCATTTTTGCTATAAAACATACAGGGTAAAGAAAGAAAGAAAGAAAGAAACACAAAATTCATAAGTAACAAATCAAAATAAATTAATAGAGAAGGAAGAAAAGAATGCTAAAAAAAACCAAACAACAAAACTTACAGCATCAAGAAAAGCATCAACAAGAGTAACACTATTCATGATAACAACAGCAGAATCACGTGTAGCTTCATTCCTTAACTCATTCCTTTGCTTAAGATTCAAAGGCCATTGAAAAACCCTAGCATGCTCATCAAAATTAAGAACTTCCCTATCATTCTCGCCGCTACGAATCCAAAGCGGTTCGTTCATTTGACACATCTTAACAAGCTCAGCCATAGAAGAAGCTGCAAGTTCCATAGCAAGTGATTTTTCATCTTCCATTAATAAGAGACCACCCTCTTGAAAATGTGAAGGTTCAGGTGGTAACATAGGGACAGGAATCATTTCTGTGCATGGTGGCATTGGATCAAAGTGCCTTGGATAAATGTTCATGTCCAAATCTAGTGATGGTGGCATAAGAGATGAAGGTGGTGCCATTGTTTGGAGTTGACGACCAGTGTATCTTGATGTTATACAGCACACACGTTCTAGCTGCAAAATATTCACATTCTCAAAATTAAATCATGCATTTTTTTTTTCTTTCCTTAAAATTTATTAATTCTTCTTTTTCTTTGTTTTTTTTCTTTTAATATTTGAGATTAGGTAATAGAATTTTTTTTTTCCCGTGGCTAATCAATTTATTCGAGGTTCAAGAAAGTGATATAAACCGTTACTAATGAAAAAAATCAACTACTCCCTTCGTCCTTGCACATTTTTCATTTTCCACATTTCTTAAGAAAAGTTGTTAGTGCAATTAATGTGTGTATTTTTTGTGTTAATATTATCAAATTGTCCTTTGTTTGTATGTGTATTAAATTTGACTTTTCATATTTTAAGACAAGTTAGTAGTATTAATTAGGGGTATGTTTAGGAAAGAAAAAAAATAAACGCATCTAGTAATTTGAAAATAGGTGTATATTTAGAGACAAATTTTTAGTCAAAATCGTGCTTAGATATATGAGCAGAGGGAGTAGTAAATTAACCTTTAGAAAATTTGTCTTGAAAATTTTTGATTAAGTAATAATTACACCACTTTTTATAATTTAAAGTTAACTGTTTTGATTGCTTAACCAATACCGTGAGGGTACTGTTTAGAATTCTCCAAAAAAAAAAGTATCCACCTAAAGTATTCTCCCTTCGGTTCTATTTATAAAAGAAAGTTAGGTCAACAAAAGTTAATGTATTTGGACTGAATTTTTAACTAGATACATCCGTTTTTGTTAACCCAAGTTTCTCTTATAAACAGGACCGAAGGGTGTAGTATGGAAATAATAAGCGGCCTCTAAAATTTATGAAAATTCGTCTTATAAAGTTCTACTGTTAAGATGCAATTAATTTACGGGTCATGCTAACTTGTGCCCTTAGGGCACATGTTAAGGATTCCATAAATGATAAATATTTATTACAAAACATTAATTTTTAATTTCTAGAAGAATAAATTAGCACAATTTCCTAAACAAAATTTTCACTTTAGATTCCTTAGCATGTACCCTAAGGGCACATGTTAGCATTTCCCTTAAATTATTAACTAGATGAATTTTCACATAGCTAGTCATATTTAATCTATGCAATTTCAATAAAATAAAAGAAGTAAACCTATTGTCTAAATTACCATTTATGATTGATTAATTGGGTTATTGGAAATATAAAAGTTGAATTAACTAACAAATATTTTAGAGGTATAAAAAAATATCAATAAAATAAAAGAAGGAAACCTATTGTCTAAATTACCATCCATGATTGATAAATTGGGTTATTGGAAATATAAAAGTTGAATTAACTAACAGATATTTTAGAGGTATAAAAAAATATGACTTACTTTCCAAAGGGGAGTACTCAAAAGACCACTTATTATTTTATACATTTTAAAGATTATTTAAGAGAGAAAATAATATTAATTCTTGTTAAAAATATATAGTTGATTTGTTTTTTTATTTGTTACGCATTCATCCACTTAACATTTTTTGTTTATCTTATTTACATTATTTGATCTATCTTATTTACATTATTGAATCTTTTTTTTTCTTTCCAAATTCTTAAAGTGAAGAATTTACATATATAGGCTTCATCAAAAAGAAAACAAATACATATCATATGAGATAGTATCACATTATATACAGCATGATCTTCAAAGAGATTTTCAATTAAAATTATAGAAACAAAAGTATTTATTTTAAAAATGAAATAAAAGTTAAATATATATACCTCTTCTTTTAACCGGGCATTTTCAAATCGAAGTTGATGATCATCAAAGCCCATATCAGGGCCCATTATACATGGCCCACCACAATTAGGACATAAAATATTACGTAACGCCGATTGTAGCCTATAGTTCTCATTCTTCAAACTCTCATTCTCTGCTCTAAGTATCACATTATCAGAACGATCTTGTTGTGCCTATAATAATAACAACAATAACATCTCCCAAAATTAGTGAACAATTAAAATATGCATTGATTTATTATCAATATACTCAACCAATAATTAATCAACCGTATAGTACTAAACTATGATACGTTTCTATTCTAAGAATAAATACTTAATGGTTTTGAAAAATTAATACCCGTTTGAAGTGTAACCCTAGTAATGATGATATATAGCAATAAATATGAGTAGCGTTTGGAGACCACATGTGACAGGTAAGGTTAAATGCGTTACATTAATGGAATACAGACTGTATATGATGGACAACACCAATAACCATAACTATATGAAATGAAAATTGAAAACTCTTTTCTTATCACTTCCTAGTAGTAATAGATGTTTGTTCATAGCTGAAGTATTTTTAATGCAAAAACCAAAAGAAAACGCGTTTTTTACTTGGGAAACGTGCAACGTTAAATATTTAATGTACCTCTAATTAATAAAGACCTTGTACAACAGTTTAGGGTTTTTATTTAATTTTCTCACATTCATTTCGTCAAAGGTTATATAGAAGAAGAAAAAAGAAGAATAAACGTTTAATGGAAAGTTGAAAAGTAATGTAATAAATAAAGTTTAAACTCTTGATCGTGTACCTTCATCTGAGTTCGACGATTCTGAAACCAGAACTTAACCTGGCGTGGTTTCAGTCCCAAATCATGGCTTAGTTTCAGTCTTTGTTTATCATCTGGGTGTGGACATTCCTTGAACAAACTGCATATAATTTATAGTATAATAATCATTTTACACATGCAATAATTTAACCTTAATTTTTTTTTAGGGTTTAAAAAAATATATACTAATATGTCACACTTTAATTAATATCAAGGTTTTTATGTCTCTCCAACTGCAACGAGACTATAGTTAAAGCAAGGTCAACCATATGTTAGGTCATATAGTTTTTCATATATAATATCATGGAAAATATGCGACTGCGACTTTAATTTAAAACCTTGTTATCACTGTATGAATAAAAAATAATAGAGAGAAAGAGAGATCTAGCAAAAATATAGAGAGATTTTAGTATTATACGCTTCCATTTCTTGGATCTGACGAGCAGTGTGTCGATGATAACGTTTCTTCTTTGTAGCTTGTTGTTCATTATTAATCTCTTGTTCATTTCCTGACTTATCTTCAACTTGTTCACTACCTGAACCACTTTGATCCATTATCTCTTCTTTACCTCTCAAAATTCCTTCTTCTTCTTTCTGTTCAAAAAGTTACAATGAGATACAAAATGCAAGTGAAAAAAAAGTGAAAAGCTTTGTAATAAATAGTAAGAATATTACCATGGAAGAAGGAAAGGGTTGAAAAGGCATGGTTGACATGAAGTTGAAGTTAGAGTTATGGATCGGAGAAGAGAAGAGAGATTCTGAGTTTACTACTACATTCCCTCCCATTGTTGGCATAACTTGACAATCACCATACATTTTTCTTAACCACACTGTTTTTTACTGTGCTTTCTGTGAGAGAAACTTAATAATTTACTTCAGTTGAACCAAACCTGATGTTAACATCAAAAAATAAAACTTTCCTGTATCAGAATCCTAACAACAAAAAAAACATTCTTATTTAACATATATGTTATAGTAAAACATGGTCTAGTGTAGAAGAATCTTTTCACAGAGATTTTTTAACGTGTAAGAAAAAAACAAAACCAAAGTGAAAAGGAAAAAAACATAGTTTAGGTTTTAGAGAGTATACCAGCAGGACCATGAGAAGGGTTCAGAAACTGGTTTTGAAAATGAAGTGAAAGGTTTTGCTTTTTGAAGATCTTTGTTCACTCACACATGTACACCACACAATGAGACAGTGTGATGAAATGAAAGGGGTCCCTTTTCTTAGTTGTTTCTTTACCTTATCCTAGATAGTTTCTACGTTATGTTACTCTCTCTCATACAATGAAATGCTGTTATTATTCATTTCATAGTAATCCCTAGTCTCATCTTTTACTATATAAATTATAAATTCAAAAATAAAATAACATATAAAGCTCAAACATTGACACCGGATACAACACTCATACGTCGACACGTTTAAAATTTTGAAAAATGACATAATTTAATATAATCACAAGTGTTGGTGTCGGGCACCAGGACACGCCTTCAATTAGAAGTGTCTGGGCAACAGAGTTACCAGCTAAGAAACTAAAAAAGCATTAAAAATCCATTTTGAAAAGTGTCCATGCAACATATGTACAAGTTAAGAAACTAAAAAAACGTTAAAAATCCATTTTGTATTGAAAACGATAAAACTTTAACGTTTAAGATATCAAATGCATTATTTGCAAGACAAAACTACTATGTTTAGGGTTTAGTCGAGTGTTAGCAACATTTTTTTTTGGTTAATATTCTCTCTAACACTAACTAAAAGAGTGAATGTTAAAATATAAGTCGGATCAGAAAAGGAGTGATCGTAACCAATTTATCTGAGAAATACTTGGCTGGCTTAGTTACAACCCTAAATTAAAAGTAATTATGTACATACATGAATGGTAAAACTTAAAAAGAGAAATAATTTAGTCATATCAGTTGGTATTATACTAGAACTAGAATGGATGTAGTTTGCTAAAAAAAAAAAAGAATGGATGTAGTAAATCGTAATAAATAGGTAAATTTAATTATTTACTGTTTCGTTCCACATGGCGCTTTCTGAATGGGGTTTTCTATGCGTTGCGTTTCCCACACCCCTTTGCTTTACGTTCAGAAGTCAAACCTTTTTATTTCTCTCAACTACTCTACCTCACGCTCTCTTTGGTGAGTAAGTAGGGATCGGATCCTCATTGGTATCCATTTGTATATTTGTAAGAGAAAATATACGTTAAAAAATTGTTTTTCTTAATAGACTAAAACTAGTGTTCCATCATTTTGTGTTATGTGATTAGAGTTAAAATCAAGTTATTGGCGAATTCGAATTAATTCAAGTTTGAGCAATAGAAAAGTTTTGAATCGGAATTTGAGTCTATTTACAAGCTGAACAATTTTTTATCGAATTAAGTTGGTATATGTAAAGTCAAATTCCATTCGACTCATTTTCAGTCTTAATTACACTGCTTACTTTTCTTTAATATGTCATGAATGAATATAAAATGGGACAAAGAGTTAATAGAAACTACCTCAAAACACAAGATGTCTTGAAGAGACAAAATACAATTACAATTCACAAAGCAAAAATTGCCAACCAAAACCAAATCAATAACATATTAACACTAAATCAACTCATAATAGTGCCATTAAAGAATACGCATAATACTTATAGTCAAATACTTCAAGCACATAATAATTTTAGCATATTATATTTTGACAATCTCCTTTTTATTGGAAAATATTGGCATTTTGAGCTTTTTTATAGAGTTCACACACAATTCAAGCCATCCAACCTGCATCCATTATCCTCTAAAAAAACTTCATGCATTATTACTTTGTGCACCTTGCGTGCCAAACATCAAATGAGTGAGTATGTTCTATAAAAAATGTTATGGATACTCTATTTTTAACGTTCATTCTTTTATTGAATGAAATTATTGTATGACCTACCATCTTAAGTGGAGCCTATTTTTAAAGTGTGATATCCATCATGATTTAAGCCAATAAAAAAATGAGTGGTGAAAAGAACGTTGAAAAGAAAGTGTTGTTAACACTATTTGACATGATACTACACGTACATATCCTAATAGAGACTAAATTTTACTCCCTTCCTTCATTTTCAAGTGTCACATTTGAAGGAGAAATTTATTCCTATTTAATTGTCATTTTTATGCAACATTATCTATTGATTTCTCATTATTACCCATAACCATCTATAATAGAGGGATAAATAAATGAAATGATATGATATGATGAATGATTAAGGAGAATATATGTAAAATATAGATAATGATGTCAAAAGTAATAAATTTTAACATCGTAAGCTCAACTCAGTTGGTAGAAACACTGCACAAAATATGTAAGGGTCGGATTTCGAACCCCGAACACTTCACTTATTCATCTTAAAACGTGAATTTCTAACCACTAAACTACTTGAAAGAAAAAATTATTTATAATCTAAGTACCTGTAAAAATATTACCAAAACTCGAACGCTCTACACATAAATGGTGAGAAATTTCAAGCAAACCACAATACATAGCACATTGTAGATCCTTAGAATTTTGCTCTTTTTTCCCTCCTATTTTGGTGTAAGAAAATCATATGTAATTATTTTTATTTATTGTTTTCATATTCTCGCATCATGCAACCAAAGATATGGTGAATTCTGTTGGAGGTTAACCAAAAAAAATATTCTGTTGGAGGGTGTACGACACGCGCTTTGTTGATCGTGGTTTCTTTTGTGGGAAATTTTCACCTTGGAAGAGAGAGCAAGCGAAATTAATATTGACTTGCAAAAGAATAGAAGCGTTGAAGAGAAAGAATCAGAAGTCATGAGTATAAGTAGGGTCAAATAGATCACAACCGTTAATTTACCAAAAGTGGTCCCCATGAAATAATCCAACGTTTTTGTACTTCATCAGAGATTTGCATGGTGGTGGAAATAGTGATGGGGCCAAGGAAAGAATAGAGTGACTTGTATTTATTGATTTTTGACACTGAAACCGGTGAGATCCAAGGGTGTCAATTTCAAATAGGGACCACACACTATAGATCAAAAATAAACCTCTACTATCGGAAATTTAGAATTAAATTTGGTATAGATACTAGACATATATTTATTGCTTTGGAAATTTAATTATGAAATTCTGTAAGAGGTTTTAAATTTTACATAATGATGATGAGGGGTATAGCCAAAGTTCAAGGTTTGTTGTTGGGTCAAATATGTCATATTGTGTTGCTTTCAAAAGGATTTTTTAGTTCATTTTAAAACAAGGACTTCATAGTATGTGGTTGAAGATGGAGTAGATAGATACTAGATGCAAAAAAGGGCACATTGTATAATGTGATTAAGTGGAAATTGTCGAGCATTTAGGGGTATTAATTAAGAGTTGTTTTGTTGGGGGTAATGTTTCTGTTTGGGGGATAATTCTCCAAGGGAGAATGATAGTACACTCCCTCCACTCCTATTTACAAGAGAAAGTTGATTTTTTAAATACATTGAATAATGTATGTATCTAGTCAAGAACCTAAATCAAATACATAATTATTTAATGTATCTAAAAAGTAAATTGTCTCTTGTAAATAAGACCGGAGGGAGTAATAGGATAGAAATTAGTTGAGTGAGTAGATATGTTAAGAAACAAAAATAGAGTATGATTAGTGATGTTTTTGGGAAATAATAAAGGTGTGATTCGACTTACGATAAAGCAAGGAAAAATAGCTGGTCGTGAGTTTAATTCAGTTGGTAGAAATATTGGGTTTGGGGTTCAAACATTGGTCACCAAAAAAAAAAGAATTACAAAAATGATGTTTTTACACTTCATATTATTCGATACTCATTCAACTAGCGATGTACGATGTATGCAGATCTATCAAAATGGACTAGGCCCATCGGGCCCCTCCCTCGGCCCTCTATTTTATTGTGGATCGGGCCGTAAAAAAGCATGAAAAAACGACCCTGTCTTTTTTGGCAAGCCCATTGAGCCTGCATTTTACATGGGTCGGCCACTAGGCTTGCTGGTTGGCCCTTTAAAAAAATAAATAGCTTCTAAAATAGTTTTACTAGGTAAGACTGAATTATTTTATTATGTGATATTGAATTTTGTTGTCTTCGAGGTTCACTTTGTGAGTTGTGATAAATACTCTATTTTTGCATTGATTCTTTTGTGCTATTTATCCTTATGAATGTTGAATTAATAATGTTTTATATATCATTTAACTAAACTTACGAAGACATGTTATTTATTTGATGTATAATAATTTATGTAGTATATTTTATTAAAAAAGATATGAGATATGTAGCTTTATTGTTCATTGCATCGACTTTTTTTTGAGAAAAAAAAAACAAAATAATACATTTTAAAATATGGGTCGGGTTGGCTCATCAGGCCGTGTAGCCCACTACTAATTGGGTTGGGCTCGATTTTGGTAGCCCATGAATCAACTGGGCCGATCCACTCTGACCCATTTATATGAGTTGGCCCACCATGCCGGGCCGGCCCATTTGACAGTTCTAGATGTATGTTTGGTCACAACTCATACAAATGATTTGGACACATGTACTAGAATACAAGAATTTCTACGGTACATTCAACGATTCAATATCAATTTTTTAGTATTTTTTTTATTACTCATAATAGTAAATATTGGATTTTTTTATGATAAATTATAAAAATCCAGTATAATTAGGATCGTTTAAAACCAAACAAACTCAAATTGAAAACTGCAAAAGAATTATGTTTGATTGGGATGTGTTAAGACCATTTTTTGACTCAATTGTGCGGTTCAATTCACAATTTTTATTTTACCAATCGACTCAAACTAAACCAAACCGCATAAAGTAACATCACATGTTACTTAGCCCAATCAACTTAACCCATGTTACTTAACTTAATCCAATCTATCTCTAGATATAAAATTGAATTCGACTCTTTTTGGTTCCACGTTAAAATCATTACATTTATGAATTAGAATTTAATCGCAAAAAGAATGCAAAGTTCTACAAAATACATTAGTTATTTATGATGTTTTAATCATGTTCATGATGTACTGATGATAAATAGGAAATGTCAATTGAGTATATTAGTTAATTGTTGATGATCCTATATGTAACGCCCCTATAAGTTGTCTAAAATTATCACTAGAGCGTTAACATTTTGTCCTGGATACATTAATTTACAATACATAATTGAAGTCTGAAATAGCAGGTAACATACACATGTCTCAAAATACATGTCAAGCTGATCAAGTTTAACTAAATACAGCAACTAGAATAAATATCTTGGATTCAAATGGGTCATCTACTTGGATTGTATTTTAATGACCTAAGGTACGATTTGAATGGACCTGCTCTGATACCAAATGTAACATTCACACTAGATTTATCTAGAATATATAACATACGTGTTAAACTTAGAACTCAATACATTAAAATTATAACATAAGCAAATTTCGTATGAATGAATCACATTAAATTCATACTTTCATATATCAGACAATTACGTACATTTTAATAATTATACATAATACAAGAGTTACATATGAACCATGTTTATGCACCTAGGCGCCAAGACGTGGCCAGAATGTGCAGTTTGCTTGTTTTTCAAGCTGGACCGGTGCAAAAATCTCAGTTTTATTCTCTTAAACCCTAAGTAATCATTTGCTATAAATAAAGACCCTTGCACACATTATTATTTATTTACAAAGCTAGCGGTTCAAGGCAATGGTCAAGCATCAGAGTTTCAAGGAATGATTTCTTCCTTATCTTGTTCTCTATAGGGTATATTTTTCTATTGTTGTCTAGTGATGTATGTTGTCATGAGCAACTAAACCTCTTCGATTAGGGTTCTAAGATTAACATCTTCTTATTTGATGGATTTTTTTAATAAAGTTTATATTCAGTTATGACTTTTATATTGTGTCTGATTTAAATTGTCTCTACCTATTCTTGATGCTTTTTCAACTGAGAATTTGTAGTTGGTACATGAACATCGAACACGACACTGTCTTGCTGACACCACTAATTGTTTGAGAAAATCACATAATTCAGTGTAATTATATGTGTCGTGTCGTGTCGGTGTCAGACACGACCGAAACACATTTAATTCAAGAAGTGTTTGTACTTACGAAACTGAATCATCAAGTAATATTACATTATAGTACCAAAATCAAACTCTAAGGATAAATACGAAGAACAATGACAATATAAATATTACTAAGCTTCTAACATTGAATGATGTTGATTTGTTGTAGAAAAAGTCATTAAAATAAAAATATGAAAGAGAAATATAACAAAAAGTAGGAAAATAAATTTGTTCAAGTTAAAATTCTTACAAGATTCAATTGAAAAATTCATAGGTCAAACATTGCATACAATCGATCGATAACAAATTTATGATGTCTAAGTCTCTAACATTACATGTTGTTGATTTGTTTTAATAGAATTATGTAACACCCATACTAAATTGTCTAGAATATTTAGTAAATGTATTAAACATAAAGTACTGCATACATTCAAATTTACAACAATAACAAGATTCTTCTTAATGAAATATGGATTTACTCGTCTCGTGCATGTGATAAAGTACCAATAGTGTGTACATACATAAGTCTAACTATATTCAAAGCACCATTGACATGTACATAATATATAACAGCTGACTGGAACAATATTACCACATGACAAGTTGCCTATGGTTTGAGGAACATATTATAGTGCTTTCAATTGAGTCGTTGTATGTCACTTTTATCCTAGATCATGCAACTTCAAGGTATTTTAAGTGTTTTGTAGTGAGAAATCATGTAAATCAACAAATCAAGACATCACGTGAAGGATCAAGGATATGAAGTTAAATACCAATGGTTCCAAGAAGGTTTGAAAACAATACAAAGTGAAGAAAATTCATTTTAGGTTTCTAAGAGTTGCTATTTTTGTTATTTTTGCGTGAGATTACTGAAGATTTTATTCACGTGACTTGTGGTCCAAGAGTCGTGTGTTTCTAAAAGATGCAGAGGCGATTTAGCTTTGCCTTGTTTCTTAAGTATATTGTTGCAACATTTAAGGAAACAATATATATGCTTCTAGAATCTTTTGGAGACTGAATATATGATTTGGTATGCTGATTTTTAGCCTATGACGAAAAAACTCATGCTGCTGAATGGCTATATAAGGAAGACTCATACCCTAGTTTTATTCACCAATTCAATGTTATTGAATCGAGTCTTTTAAGGTTTCATTGTTAAGCCTTGTGCTTTCTTTTGTGAGCCTCTCTTTGTATCATATTGATGCACTAAGCAGGACATGTAGTTGAGTTGTATCAAAATCATAACTTTACAAAATAATTTTTATAGGGTCTTACGTCATTGTTATTTGTAAGTCTTTCTTTTATCACCTTGATATATGTTAAGAACTGTGTTTTATTGAGTTGTAAGTTGTACTGCTCATAAGCTTTGAAGCACGAAGGTAGTTTATGTTTATGTTTGAAGGTAACTTCATCTTTTTGAGCTGTAATCAGATAACCACAGGGGCTGTGATTGATTGAGGGAAGTGAGATGGGTTCTCAGATCTAGGAGTTCTTAGGTTGAAGTCAATACAGGTAGGTCCTAGGTCTAGAGTTGTAAACGAGGAGTTTGCTGAGAACTTAAAATAAGGACTACACTAGTGAATTTCCTTCCTGGGTTGGTAGCCCCCAGATGTAGGTGAGTTGGGCCGAACTGGGTTAACAAACCAACTGTGCCTTTTACTTTTTTGTCCTTTATATTTTCCTTGTGCTGTTTGTTTTCTGCTAGCTGGATGTTGAAACATCTTACTCGATATTTTGTTTGTGTCTGATGTTGAAACATCGGATAAAACATATGAAAGCTAGCCTGCCAGAATTTCAATTGTCCTTAACTACAACTCAGTAACCACTTGTTTTAACATTATGTATCTTATTGCTGTTCAAAATTCAAGTTCTCCCTCTCATTCTCTTCAAATTTTATATCAGTTGTTCATAAAATTATATCATCATTTGTCCTTAACTACTCATTATGTTCATCACTTGTTCAAACATTGTGTATCTTAATCTTGTTTAAACATTATGTATCTTATATCATCACTCTAATTCTCCCTCTCTGTTTTGTTCAAATTTTATTCTGTTGAGCAATAGTTGATATGGAAAGTAGTTCAACAACACCATCATCATCTAATGTTGGTGATTCTTCTAATGTTGCACAATCTATTGCTTTCTCTGTTGAGTTTTTCAAACCATACCTTCTTGACATAGGATGGAAGTATAACAGTTTAAGGGACAAGAGTAATACGAAAAAAGTCACGCATGATTATTGTTTGTTGAAGTTCAATGGAGGAATTTCTAGGGCCAAACAACATAAAATGGGAGTGTCGGGAAACGTTAAAGCTTGCACAAAGACACCAAAAGAGGTGAAATTAATTTTAAAAGCTAGTGAATAAGCTAGATTGGCAAGGGGGAAATCCAATTCAAATGAGGATCACGAAGATGATGATGAGGCAACACGACTTCAAGAGATTGTAGGGTTGGCAAGTGGGAAAAGGCTAAGGACTGAAATGGGGAGTAATCTGGCTGCCAAGAAGGGTAATACAAAAGGTCCATTGGATATAATGTTCTATCAAAAAGATGAGGTAACAGTGGAAAAAGGAAAGCAAGCAAATGTGAAAGAATTTGATAAGGAAGCAAGAGAAAATGCTAACCAGTATATAGCTCGCTTTTTTTAGTTAAATGGAATTGCTTTCAACGTTGCAAAATCAAAAGTTTCAAATTGATGGTTGAAGCAATTGGTCAATATGGTCATCACTTAAAGCCTTCTTCCTATCATGAGTTGAGAAACCAATGTCTTAACAGAGAGTTGAAAAATACACATAAAATATTGGAGACTAACAAGGCGGAAGCGGCAAAATATGGTTGTTCCATAATGTCTGATGGTTGGAACGATACAAAGGGAAGAACATTAATTAATTTTTTAATCAACTCTCCAGCAGGTAATATGTTTATTAAGAGTATTGATGCTTCCTTACATATGAAAAGCAGAAAAGCAATTTTTGAGATGTTGGATAAATTTGTTGGGTAGATTGGCGAAAGCAATGTTGTGCAGCTGGTTACAGACAACGGGAGCAATTATGTTTTGGCTGGTAAAGTTTTCTACTTTATGCCAAACATATTATGTATCATTAAATTCTTTAATTTTCTTCAAAAATATTTTTGTATAGGTAAACTTCTGCAAGCTTCGAGACCTAAAATATTTTGGACTCCATGTGCTGCACATTGTGTAGATTTAATACTAGAAGAGATTGGAAAGATTCCAAAAGTAAAGAAGGTTATAGCACAAGGAATTAGTCTTGTCGGTTTCATCTATAAACATTCTTTGGTTTTGAATTTGTTGAGGGAGAAATTTGAAATGGAGTTGATTTGACATGGAGTCACAAGGTTTGCAACAAACTTTCTTCAATTGCAAAGGTTGCACAACCTAAAACAAGAAATTAGAACCATGTTCACTTCTCAAGAGTGGTCGGACTTAAAGGTGAGTGATGAAGCCAAGGGTATGAAGGAAACTTCTATTGTTTTTCAAGTCTCATTTTGGGATGATATTGTTTATGCTCTTAAAGTTATGGGGCCTCTTATTAAAGTACTTGGGCTGGTTGATAATGAAAAAAAATCTCTGCAATGGGTTTCATATATCAAGCAATGGTGGACGCAAGGAATCAAATTAAGAAAAACTTCAGTGACAATGAAAGCAAGTACAAACCAATCCTTGATATTGTTGACAGAAGGTGGAGTAATCAGCTACATCATCTATTGCATGCAATTGGACATTATCTAAATCTGAAACACTTTTATAACAATCCACAAATTCATAAATGACGAATATGATCCATAGTTTGTTAATGATTGGGGGATGAAGAAAAAGAGGATGAAGAGGAAGAGGATGAGGCAGAGCACATGAATGGAGGAGGAAGTGGAAGCGATGATGAAGATTTTCATGATTATTGAATTTGAACTTTTATTTCATGTTGAGTACTTTTGTTACTTTAAGCTTTAGAGGCTTAAAGTGTTGGCTATCTTGAATTTTATTACTATTTCTTGCAAGTATGTTCTTATGTTTTACATAAGACATGTTTAATTTCAAATTATGAATACATTATGAATTTTGAGTAATATGTAAGTTGTTTTAGTATTTCTTTTTCAACATTATAGTATTTTAGTATTAAATATATTAGTGTTCGCGTCATGGAATAGCGCCTGCTATGCGCCAACATACCGCGTCGCGTCAATTTTAAGGGTGGCCGCACCCACCGCTTTTCCACTTTGATAATAGAGCTATAAATAGAGACCTTTGAACACATTATTATTCATTTACAAAGGTAACAGTTCAATGCAAGGGTCAAGCATAAGAGTTTCAAGACATGATTTCTTCCTTCTCTTGTTCTCTCTAGGGTATATTTTTCTATTGTTTTGTAATGATGATTGTTGATGTGAGCAACTAAACCTCTTCGATTAGAGTTCTAAGATGAACTCCTTCTTATTTGATGGATTCTCTTAATAAAGTTTATATTCGGTTATGATTTTTGTATTGTATTCGATTTAAATCGTCTCTACCTATTTTTTATGATTTTTAACTAAGAATATGTAGTTGGTACATAAACACCGGACACGACACTGACATGCCGACACCGTTAATTTTAAATCACATAATTCACTGTAATTATATGTGTCGGTGTCATCTAGAAGGCAGACACGACCGAGACACGTCTAATTCAAGAAGTGTATGTGCTTACGAAACGGAATCATCAAGTAATACTACATTGTAGTAACATAATCAAACTCAAAGGATAAACATGAAGAACAATGGCAATATAAATATTTCTAAGCTTCTAGCATTGAATAGTGTTGATTTGTTGTAGAAAAAGTCATTAAAATAAAAATATGAAAGAGAAATATAACAAAAAGCAGGAAAATACATTTGTTTAAGTTAAAATTCTTACAACACTCAATTGAAAAATTCATAGGTCAGACATTGCATCCAATCGATCGATAACAAATTTATGAAGTCTAAGTCTTTAACATTGCATGTTGTTGATTTGTTCTAATATAATTTCGTTACACCTATGCTATACTAAACTGTTGAGAATATTTAGTACGCGTATTAAACATAAAGTATTAGATACATTAAAATTTACAACAAATAACAAGACTCTTCTAAATGAAATATGAATTTACCCGTCTCATGCATATGATAAAGTAGCACTGATGTGTACAAAATATATAATAGCTGGCGAGATCAATACTGGCACATGACAAGTTGTCAATGGTTTGAGGAACATATTATATTGTTTTCACTTGAGTCGTTGTAATTCACTTTTATCGTAGATCATGCAACTCCAAGGTGTTTTAAGTGTTTTGTAGTGAGAAATCATGTAAATTAAAAAATTAAGACATCACGTGAAGAATCAAGGACATGAAATTAAAGACCAATGGTTCCAAGAAGGTTTTTGAAGACAATACAAATTAATGAAAATTCATTTGAAGTCCCTAGGAGTTTCCAAGCGGAAGAACGATCGAAAACAGGACAAAAACGGAAGAAATTGGGCAGGAGGAGTTGCCGCAGGCGCCAAGGCGCCCAATTGCGGCTAGAATGGGTAGTTTGCCTGTTTTTCAAGTTGGATCAATGCAAAAATCTTAGTTTTCTTCTCTTAAACTCCAAGTAATCATTTGCTATAAATAGAGACCCTTGCACATATTATTATTCATTCAGAAAGCTAGTGGTTCAAGGCAAGGGTCAAACATCAAAGGTTCAAGGCATGATTTCTTCCTCTTCTTGTTCTCTCTAGGGTTTGTTTTTCTATTGTTTGGTAATGATGTTTGTTGACATGAGCAACTAAACCTCTTTGATTAAAGTTCGAAGGTGAACCCCTTCTTGTTTGATGGATTCTCTTAATAAAATTTATATTCAATTGTGATTTTTGTATTACGTCCTATTCAAATCTTCCCTACCCATTGATACTTTTTCAACTGAGAATCCGTAGTTGGTACATAAACACTGGACACGATATTGACACTGCTAATTGTTTGAGAAAATCACACAATTCAATATAATTATATGTGTCAGTGTCAGACACGACCGAGACACGTTTAATCCGAGAAGTGTCTGTGCCTAAGAAACTGAATCATCAAGTAATACTACTTTAAAGTTCCAGAATCAAACTCATAGGATAAACACGAAGAACAATGACAATATAAATATTTCTAAGCTTGTAACATTGCATGGTGTTGATTTGTTGTAGAAAAAGTCATTAAAATAAAAATGTGAAAGAGAAATATAAGAAAAAGCAGGAAAATAAAATTTGTTCAATTTAAGATTCCTACAAGATTCAATTGAAAAATTCATAGGTCAAAGATTGCATGCAATCGATCGATAACAGATTTATGAGGTCTAAGTCTCTAACATTGCATGTTGTTGATTTGTTCTAATATAGTTTTGTAACACTCATATTAAACTGTCTAGAATATTTAGTACGTGTATTAAACATAAAGTACTAGATACATAAAAATTTACAACAATAACAAGATTCTTCTGAATGAAATATGGATTTACTCGTCCCATACATCTTATAAAGTACCACTAACGTGTACATAAATAAGTCTCATTGTATACAAAGCACCACTAGAGTGTACATAATATATAACAACTAACGAGATCAATACTGGCACTTGACAAACATACATAAATCACTCAGCTTCTTTCTGCTAATTTTTATCACGAGCAGCCTGCTTATCTGAAATAAAATAAAGTGATTGGGGTCAGACATGATGTCTCATTGAGTTCCACCTATCCTAGGTTGTAGACAATCTCGGGGAACCTATGATCTTCATCGGTCTGTACTTATACCTAAATTGGGATTTACTATTCTGCTCTGCATATCTTAGCGATTGGTGGAAAACTAAGATCACTAACGTTATGCTATCATAGTTCTTGTCAAATTCATATCATGATTCATAAAGTATTATGTTAGAAGCTTAGTGTGAAAAAACAATATTATCTAAGTTCATTTTACATAATGGATCCTAGTGAAGTAACCCCAGATACATCCCCATAACATAACCGATGATAATTCATATCGTATCAGGCTAACATCAAACTCCTCTTGTTGTCGTGCGGGTCATCTTTATGGAATGTATCTCGTCCCACTGGCGTGAACCTTTCGTGCCCCACTAGCGTGGAAAACTGAAGACACGACTAAATCATATTCTTAAATATATTAAACTAATCATAAAGACAATAATTTCATTTATACTTGTAATTAATTACCCCTGATTAGTAACCTACCCGCATCATAACGTACTGGTAGGTTATATCTCTCGTTATTGCATATTGTGTTACTTGACTGTTAAGCTTAATTCTCCATGTAAATAAGTTATTCGGAATGTAGAAGCAAGTCCGTAATTAATTTAAAAGGTTTGAGGTTTGCTGAGGGTGTAATTGATTACAAATTTAGCAAAGAAATAGAGCAAAATCAAATAAAGTTGATAAAGATACTTACAATACAATAAATAGTTGATGATTTATCTTCTTGTTATGGAGTCTAGCGAGAGATTAGAATAGAGAAAAAGTGGAAGATGAAAAAGTTTGTTTGTAGAGTAGAGAAAATATTGAGAGTTTGTTATGGTTGTAGCGGGGTCCAAAACAAAATTGATTCCAATTTCTCAAATGAATTTTTTCTTGAAGGATCAATTTCTCAAATGATGATGAGAATTTTTTTACCTCATATACATGAGTTATTTATGATGTTTTTATCATGTTCATGATGTACTTATGATAAATACGAAATGTCAATTGATTATATTAGTGAATTGTGGGTTATTGATGATCCTATCAATCTTAAAAGTGATCATGTCAACAAAGTTGTAGTTTTTGTATTGTCTCGCAAGAAAAACCCAATCAATCAAATCAATCTAAAATGCATTGATTGAATTTAGTTTTATTCAGGTTTTATAAAGTCAACCGAACCAAACTAGACCACATACTTTTTTCTCTTACGGATCAGATAACTTTTAGCTTCGAAACTGAACCAAACTGCATCGTAAACACCCCTAAATATAATGCTTATAAACAATGAAATCATTTTTTGTTTCTTATGAAATAATATTTCCTTAAATACGAAAATTGATAAATAAATCTTTGATTCATAAAAATGATCATTAATTTATTGATTTAGAAAGAAAATATACCAAAAACACTTCAATTATCAATGTATCGTAGAAACTACCTAAAAATACATCTAATTTTTTTAGGGCAACAAAATTATGTCATTTCATGAACAACAATATCACAAACACAACTTGGTAAATTAACAAAAAATTGAGGATTAGTCGTATATGTAGCCACCTGAGTCAAGCTATGAGCCGCTTTATTAGCTTGCCTCCTAGAAAACACAACCACGAAGTTTGGAAAGACATCATTTTTTATTCTGATACAATTTTGGACTATGTAACCTAACTAAGTTAAATTCGCTTCTTTACCATTGAAACTATCAACCATGGTTTTAGAATCAAGTTCAAATATAAAATTGTCCACATCGATCTTTCAACCAACCCATGGTGTGATAAAGTCCATATGCATCACCTTCCGTGACATTTAGCTTAGCATCAATTTTAATGATTTTAGCCTTTAAAAACTACCCACACACATCTCTAAGACGCATACCAAGGCCAATACCTTTTGTCATTGAAAGATGTGTTCATTGCATTTAATTATACTAGCCGCAAGCTTCAACCATTTGGTCTGAGTTGTTGCATTGTTATTCATGTTGTACATGTATGTCCATAGATTTGTCATTCTCCACCGCCGCATAAGCAAATTGGCTTCGTGGCTGGTAACTAGATTGCTGTCACAAATGACATCCCATAAGCATTGGTTACAATAGTTCCAAATGCTCCACAGCAAAGCACACCAGATGCTACGCGTAATGTTTAATAACTTTTTTACAAAACTCGGTGAAGAAAATGTTAACCTCAAACGTTTATAGGAGCTATAAGGTATAGATGCAATCATGAATCTATCAAGTCATTTCTTATTCCAAAAAAGGTAATGGTAACACTGTTTTCCAAACTAAATCTCATATTTAGAAATTCCCATCAATAGTACGAACGCAAAATTATCCTCAATATTAATAAAGTCAAAAATTGAAAGGTGAGGAAAACACCCAAAACATTAATTATAAAGACCTAACATAAGTACAAATAGTAGGTGGTCGGTGCAAAAAAATTGGCACCGTCGTGAAATCAAAACTACCATCAATACAAGATACAAAAAATGGAAATTTCCCTAATGCATGGTCAAAATAACCTCATATCATCCAACTTTACTCATCAATACCGACAAGGTTCATGATAAGAAACTACCAAATCTCGCCTTACAAAAATCTCAGAGGGGCAAGATAAACGTCCCAAACTAAAGAAGGCGGTGAAAAGAACAATCATGGAACACATGATAGTAATCAATGAAGCAAAACGTTGTTTAACGTCGGCCTGGATTTAATGCCAATTACCCCCACTCAGAGTGATTCATCATCGACAATGGATAGGTATGCTTCCAGCTCAGAGTCTCTCTTTTCGAATGCTTTTAGGGTCGTCTTTAAACTTAAAATCACTCTTCCATGACATCGAGGTCAAAGGTCTCTAGATCATCCTTCCACGACCAGAGCTCAAGGTCTCTAAGAAAGGCCTCGATAGATCCATCTCGTCATTATTGGGGACACCGATCCCAAGGTGAAGTTGACCCCAAAGGGAATAAAGATAACAAACAAAGAATCATATGCTTGGGTAAATACGACAATCCATGTCGTATTCGCCCTTTCCCCAAATTTGATTAAATGACCATTTGACCAGCACGTAGAAAGGGCAAATACGACAATCCATGCTTGATGGTATATAAACAAGGCGTGTCACACCAGAAAAAGCTAACCTTGCAGGTTAACACTCTACATGTTGGCTCCTTACGGTTTGAACAACAAATTAAAACTTATTACAAAGTAATTTATACTTGATACGCCTAAAGTCGGGCCCCACATCACAAACTCATAGCACACAAACCAGACAACTCCAAGCACGCAACACCCGGTCAGATTGCTTGAGACTCATAATCATGTTGAATCGCATAAACAGACTAGACCTCATACTCTCAAAGCTCTGGGGCAAGTTATCACTTTATTCCCTCAACTAATAACATGGGAGGGCAAGTGTTTCGGTATGGGCCAAGGCCAAACCATGACTGGATATGAATATTCTTTCTTGAATGTCCATAAGGACCATAACATGGGTGCCTCCCTAGACTAGAGGTGTTCAAATCAAACCAACCAAATAGTAAACTGTAAACTGAACCAACCAAAAACCGCAAAAAAGTTCTGTTTGGTTCGGTTGTATTCAGGCAATTTTATACTCAATCGTGTAGTTTGGTTCGGTTTGTGGTTTTTCTTTTACTAATTGAACCAAATCGTAACATAAGAGAAACACTAACTTATGTCATCTAACCTAATACTCATATAAACTCAATGATAACTTTTATAGAATGACATGTTTTTTCTCTTGTTAATTTTCATCTTTGCTTTTTAATTTCAAAAATGAATTTATGTACTTTAATTTGATCTTACTTGCACTTTTGCAGATCTGTTTATGTTAGATATATCTTGAATCATAACAACTTAATGAGAGATTATAGAGAATGATAATATTTTAGTCGTTTGCATTTATTACCGAAAGAGTTATTTTTTGGTTCATCTTCTTAATTTGGTACATGTTGATGAGAACATTATTGGATGAAAATGAAACTGTAATGTTGGATGAAATTTGAAACATTGTTGGATACATTGCTGAAAATAAGTTGTTTTTAACTTTTTTTATCTTGATTTTGATGTTGAAAACAAAAAATTGTATCTTCTCGCAAAAAACCACAACAATCGAACCAATCCAAACCATATTAGTTTAGTTTGGTTTGGTTTGATTTTTAATTTAAAAGCCAATTGAACCAAACCAAACTGCGTGCTTTACTATCTTGCTGTTCAGATGACTTTTAACTTCAAAGTCGAACCAAAACACATCGCGACAGGGGTGGCCTTGGGGGTGTGCGGGAGGGGCGGTAGCCTTGGGTACTATTTTTTATAGAGACACCAAAATTATTATTTTTACTTAGTGGTTAGTATTATATAGATATATTTCTTTTTAATCCGTTTTGATTAATTCTATTGAAAATATATTTTTAGAGAACTTTGATTATAGATGAATCTTATGCAACAAAAAATGCAAGAAAAATATCATAATAATTAAAAAGGAATAATTTTTTTTTTAACAAACAAAAATGATGTTTTGTCCAGGGCATCAAAAATCTTAGGACCGACCCTGCCACGAACACCTCTATCCTGGACCACACTGAAATAATGACCCCTTGAGACGATCTGGGCCATCTAGTCTGGATCCAATGATATCTTCTCATAATATGCTTACAATTGTCGCTTGAGGATAACTATCCAGATAAAAGGACCAAAAATCCAAACCTACTCTACAAATACTAACTCAGGAGCGTTTGTCCATGCACACACACATTTTATCCTAAATTACCTCATAGATTCACGACGCTTACTGACTTTAAGTGTTGGAATGTCTTCACGGGTACCACCCCTCCGTCCAAGTAGAATGCTGCTAACAAAGGTCTCACATTCAAAGGCAAACACCACTATCCATATATCTCAAGTCCAATAAAATTAAGTTCATTTATCATACTAACATTGATAAGTCAAACAATGTTCAAACTTGAATCTCTATGTGAGTTTTAGATGGTGTTTGTCAATTAATCTCATACATCGTCCTTTAAAGTTCTTTTCGCACAAATTAAAAGATGCAATGATGTTAAAAGACATCACACTTTTCACCATCATAAATGAAAATTGAGTATAATATTTTAAAGGGTTAAATATATTTTTGGTCCCTATAAATATACCAACTTTTCATTTTAGTCCCTCTAAAATTTTCCTTCAACTTTTAGTCGCTATAAAATTTTCAATCACTACTTTTGGTTCCTATTTTAAAGTAAATTTTAGTATTTTTTTAATGAAATTGTGCAGAAATGTGTAGAATATTGTAAAAATATTTTCCAAAAAAATTAGAATTTTTTAACAAAACATAAATTTAATATGAATTTTTAACCATAAAAAATATAAAAATTCATATTAAATTCATGTTTTGTGAAAAAATTCTAAATATTTTTGGGAGAGATTCTTATAATATTATGAATTTTTCTGCAAAATTTTATTCAAAAATATGAATTCTACATATGAGTTTACTTTAAAGCAGGGACAAAAAGTGAAGATGAAAAATTTTAAAGGGACTAAAAATTAAAGAAAATTTTTAGAGGAACTAAAACAAAAAGTTGGTATATTTATAAAGACCGAAAACATATTTAACCATATTTTAAAAGCAGTGTACACAATATTTATTAATGAGCAATGCTAGCAACACTCTCTTTTGAACACATTCTCTAACACTCATTATCTTATTGGTTTAAATCATTGTGAGTCTACACTTTGAAAATTGAACCAACACAAAGTGGTGGGACATATGTCGATTTCATCCAATGAAAGAGTGAGTGTTAGAGAGAGTGTTGAAAAGTGAGTGTTGTTAGCATTCATCTTTATTAATTATTATTGGGTAATATTGGAAAAGAAAAATTAATCTTACATTAAAAAGGTTTATGCTTAAAATTGAACGTGTTTAGGGTTTATGTACAAGAAGAAGGTGTGTGTGCTCAAAGAATGGGTAAAGATGGAGATCTATGGGACGATTCAGCTCTCATCAACGCTTTCGACAACGCAATCTCTTCTTACAAGGTACTACCTTTTCCTACTCAATCAAATTCCCTTTCAATTCAACTTAATTTCACCCCCTTTTCTTATTCAGCAGAAAATGCACAACACAGCCAAAAACAAACCAGAATCAGAACCAATTATTGAAGAAAACGTTGAAATTTCAACTACTTCAAGGTATAATCCAATTTAATTTCAAAAAAATCGTTTTTTTAATCTGTATATTTTTTCATAATTTATTTTGATTTATAATAGGGTTGTTGAAGAGAAAATTGATGTTCCTGATATTGATTCAAAGTTGGAAGAAAATCATCAACCTTGTTTAGATTCAACAATTGGTCAAGAAACTCAAAATGCGCATAATGGGTATTCTTATGAACAAGGTTTTGATGATTATAATAAGTTAGTTGCCGAGTATTATGAACTTGAGGAGAAAAGGTTGAAGATTTTGGAGCAAATTAATCAATATGGTGGTTGGAATCAACAATATGCAGCAACTGGGTTGAACTCTGGTGTGTCGTATTCTGGTGGTCAAGATTATTCGATGTCTGCACAGCAAGTTTCTGATCCGAATGTTGTGTGTTCGTGTTGTCCGTGTTTTAGTCAATGTGCTGTGGATTCGTGTGCATCGGTTCCGGGTTGTTCTGTTGGTGGGTCGGGTGATGGTAAACCTTGTAATGATTATACTGCAGAAAAGGGTGATAAAATTTTGATTCCTTGTGGAGATGGTAAGATTCGTGAGATTGCAATGGGAGCAGCGGAGAGGGCACTTTCTACTATTAGAACAACGATCTCTGGAGATGTTAGTGTAAATGAAGGTAAGGATTTATTTGTACGTAAAAGCAGACAGGTGCATGAATATCTTGGTGGCTTTTAAGTTAATTGACGCATTAGTTAATAATATTGCTTTTACATGCTTTTGTTATTGGATATCGCCACTCTCATGCTCATAAATGTGGTTTTTGTACTTAAGGTTAATGCTCTAAGCTGTTTTATTGTATAAAGGAGAAAGTATTTTTATGAAAGTTTCAGTTGTTTTCTTTAAATGAAAGGACCGAATTTATGGTTATATGAACAACACCTCTTACTGCGTCGAAAGCTTGAATCATTTTGTTTGCATCAAAAGCTACTTTTTGTCGTTCTGGAACTAAAATCCACGTTAAACGCTCCTGGCTTTATTTGTGCCTTCTGATATTCTTTGGGTTTGAATGCTAAGGATTTTTTATGTGATCCTGGATCTATTCTGTGCACTGATAGGTCTGCTGGCTTAAAATGTAGTAGTACATGCATATTGTTAGGAACCCGAATTATGAGAACAGAAAGATAGTATTTAATGATCGAAAGAAGAAATATTACAGAAGATTAATGTTAGGAACCCAAAATAACAACAATTAAACATGAAAATTTAGAGCAATAGAGAAAGGATTGTTGATTATTAATTGACTGGAATGTTTACAGAGAGGGAATGAGACCCTGATTCTGACCAGAGCCAAGCTCCTTTAGGAAGCTACTGCTCCCTAATCATAACTGACTAAGCAATGCATCAAGATACCCTCTCAATGTCACCCTACATTCCCTATATTATGGAAACAATTACAAACAATCCTCACACACAACTGTCGCTACACAATTACTCCTGTGTACCGCTTTTGCTCCTTCTAGAATAAACTTTCCACACTTGGGTCTAGCTGAGTCATCATAAATCAATTCCTCATTAGGACCATTTGCAGAGTCACGATCTCCAATAATAAACCCCTGTAATCTCAGAGCAAATGCTCCTCAGAGAAGAGATGAAACTCTGCCCAACCAAAGCGGTTACTAACTGCAATAATATTCAATACCATAGTAGTCAATCCCGGATAGCGGTGCGTAGCGGCCGACCCCAAAAGTGGGATAGTGGAATAGCGTATAGTGGTCACCGATATTTGAGTAATTTTTTGATGAATTACATGAATAGTACTATAAAATATAAACAAACTTATATATTTCTCAACAAAAAAAGGTTATATTTAATATAAAATTAAATATAACACTCAAATCTCATGAGATATTCATAAAACAAAACACCAAAAAACAAAAGAGAGGAGCAAATAAAAAAAAATCATAAAACAAGAGAAACAATAAGATAGAAGATAGAAGAGTGTGTTTCACGGCACCAGTAAGAAGAGAGAAAAAGTTGAAAAATGTTAGGGTTTACGAAATCCTCAAAATGCTCTAAAAAAGGTTTTAAAAATAGGGTCAATTTAGAAATTTCCTACTAAAATCAAATAGCGGCTGAAGCGGCCGCTATCCGCTCCGCACCGCTATGCCGCTATAGCAGCTGAAGCGGCCGCTATTTGATTTTGCGCTACTACGACGATTAACGCAGCGGTTCATCGCCGCTATAGTGCCGCTATCGGCCGTTGTTGACTACTATGCTCAATACCCTTCCCACTCTATCGTTGTTCCTCTTACAACAGAATTGCTCACTCTCAATCCCTTTCATGTCTATTATTTTCCTCTCATTTCCTATATTTTGATAACACCACTGTCTACCTGATGGACTTGTTCAACTGATTAATCAATTGATTTTTTGGGCCTAAATTCTCATTTGAGTGTCCTAACACATTTTACGACCTTTGTGCTTGCATATGTTGAAATTGTGTCCTGGTGTTTTGTTATATTCTGCTTCTTATTTACTGTTATGTAATATGATGATTGAAGGCATGAATTTTAGTTCTGATTTAGCCATGGTACTAGTCATGATTCCATGTTTGTAGAAGCATGGTATTGGTTGTACTGATGTTTGTCCGTTCTTAAATGTTTAATATGCTGTATTATTAGATCTATCCTTCTTAGGTTTAGGTCATTTGGTTAGTGAAACTGTAGCAGGCACATTCACACACCTTTTGTCTTTCAGTGGCTTTACTTTTTTGTATAGATAAATGGCTCTACCAAATACGAAGATATTCTTGGGTGCATATGAAACACTCATTACTAATGTGTTTACTTTTATGTAATTCAGATAAAAAGAAAGAGGATTCTGAACTTGAACAAATTGGTGGCTCAGAGACGGATCTTACTGCTGTTCTGAATGCTTGGTATTCAGCTGGCTTCCATACCGGGAAGTAAGTTTTTTTCAAACTGTTATTTGTTATAAATTTTACCTCATTGTTTATACAAGTGAATATTTCTAGCATGTTGTTATGTAGCAGGTAATTGATAAGTTTTTGCTTGTTTTATTTTCACACAATAAAAATATGTATCTGGATTGTTGTGGCATTTAAGTAGGCTTTGTTTTGGTTGACCGGACTCTTTAACCTATGTTCTAGTCAAAATCAAATGCAGTATTCACTTTCAAACATAATGTTTAGCAAGAAAGCCAGCTGATATGTTACACTGTCAAATCAAGATTAATTCGTATGCATATCTCTTTCATTTGCACTATGCACACTTTATGCATACGATTGAAGCACATTTGAGAGTTTTGCTCTTCTTCAAAAGCTGCTCTCATGAGTATTGAGCTTTTTGTGTCTTCTGAAACAATTTCTACACATATCCTATCCTTCGATAATCATTGAAGTTATAATGATAACAGGTATCTTGCTGAACAATCAATTGGAAATAGAAGACAGATATAAACTCCTAGATGTGAGATCTTCAAGTGGAAGCAAAAGGGTTACCATCCATATTCTAGAGTTAGGTAATTGATATACATTTTTACATCTTTGCAAAACCAAGAGAATGTCAATATTCTGATTGGCCCATGACACAATTTAAGAGTATCAAAGCAACGGCAACGGTTGCCGGCTGTCGTAGTTGAAGGCGACACCTGTGGCTGGTAGCAAGGGCAGTAACTCCATGCCTTTCATCTTTTGCTGAAGAGCAACTTTATGCTTTTGTGGATCGTTATTTTGCCTATTGTTAATATTGGTGGAATCCATGTGAAAATTTGTTATAGCTTGGCACATTCATGTCAACAACTTCTTTGATGCAGATGGTGGTGTTTTTTTCACTTGCTTTCATACCTTCACCCTCATGCTTTTGATGGTGCCAATCAAATATACATTTCTTTTATATAGTCTTCATAGTTATGGAAATCAAATATACATTTCTTTTATATGGTCTTCATAGTTATGGAATCTTCATCTTAGTTTTTTCACCTTGTGGTTAGCTTTTGTTTCCTTTGACAGATTATAATTTTCCTTTTACTACAGTTACTTAGTTTGCTATTATGAAGCGTAATGAATGTTCACTTATGGAAGTTATGTCATGGATTTTAATTTTTAACTCATGATTTGCACAAGCAAACTCCATAGTTTGTTTTTTTTTTTTTTTTTATAAAGCAAATGGGGTGCAGAAAGATCTGCAATACCCCAAGTAGATTGAAATTAAAATAAGAGAGTACAAATAGCCGATGTGACATAAAGCCTTACCCGGTCAAAGCAAAAAACAACCCAACGGGGATACAAAACAACAGATACAAACAGACAAATCTTAGCTCGAAACTAACAAACAATCACGTACAACCGCACAATTCAATGCACCCGCGTACGGGTACGAAACCAAATTGCAAAAAAAGAGGTTTGTGATGTTTGCAAGCAAGGAACCTAGATTTTGAGGGTGGTGAGGTAACCTGACCGCCAACATGGATAACAAGTTTACTCACCAGCAAAACCCACTGAAACAAAAAACAGCAAGCATTCATAGCTCTTTTGAGCCTAACGGTCCTTTGTCAAATTAACAGTGACTTGGATAAGAAGGCGACAATGGCATGAACCATCACCATTGAGAAACAAAACCAACCAACACAATCAAAGATTTTCACCTTTGATATTGAAATTTCTTGCTTGAACAAACACAACCAACATCAACGGTGAACAGTCCACTGCTATGATGGAGGCATTTTGAACCTGCATCATCACGACCCAAAAAAGGTTGTGACAGATTAAGAAACATAGCAAGAGTCTTAAATATGCTAGAAAACCCAGATTCTGAGATCACGGAACCTCAACGAACCGTTGCTGTACTGTTAGAAAACCTAAGCAGCATCGCGATGAAAGCCAACTACCGAAAAGGATCCGACTTACTGTCTTGTGCGACCCCGAGAGGATTGAAGCGTGATGGTGCAGAGAACAACTCTCATCGCACCACCAATCATTGTGGTTACATCACAGAGGTTCAACTCCAGAGTTTGTTCACCTCTAATAAATAGGAAATTTTATCCATTGCGGTTATGTAGCTCAAAGAATTAATCTTTGCACTTGTACACAAAGGACAAAGTATGTACTGAGGTCATTTAAAATGCCTTAATCAATTCAAAAATCAAATTTGATCATAGCCTGCTCACCTTAATATTGGATATAAAATTTTGATATTACGATGCAAATAAATTACAAATTACGTTACAACCTGGTAATTTGGTTGTGAGAATATTTTATGTAGAATCTTACGTTTAAATTTGGGTTACAATATTCTCATTTTGTGTGTTTATTTGATATGTGTTGGCCATTATATTTTTTAACAAAATAAAAAACTTTAATTTAAATTTGGGAAGAGATATATGATCCGTATAAAGTACCATTTAGTTTTTTTTTTTTTTTTTTTTAAAAAAAAAGTTTAATATTTAGTGCAGTTAATAGACGTGTGTGGGTCACGACCAAAAAAGAAAAAATAGACGTGTGGGTGATGGTAGCACAACCTATCCAATAGTACACTCCACCCGTTTTAAAATGAATATCGTTTAAGGTTTTTACACACATATCAAGAAATACATTAGTTAAAAGAAAGAGAGATGTTATTTTACAATTGAAAAAAAAAGTTATTGTTCCATTGAGAACTGAAAGTGACATTCATTCTGAAACAATTTTTTTCCGACCGAAACGACATTAAATTTAAAAAGGAGGGAGTAGTATCTAAAGTAAAACTATGTATGCCACGTGACACTTCTCCTTTATGTTCTTTTCTAACAATTAATTGCTAATATTTGTTATTAAAAAAATCCTTTATTTTACATATAAATTTTTTTTGTGCATTTTCCTTACATGCTATTTATATGGTTCTTCACATAACTAAAATTTGGTTATAACAAACTTTAAAAAAATTGTGGATTTGAGAAATCATAGATAGTTGTGAATATTTTATTTGAAGTATCACACGAAAAACATTTCAGAAAATGCACCTAAATTTTATCCTTATTTTAATTCTAGAAAAAAACTTAGGTGCATTTTCTTAGGTTCTTTTCATTTGGTTCTAAATAAACTATTCATGAAAATTGCAATTTTAGATGAAAATCATATGAAAAGAAATTCACATTAGTTTTGTCCTGATTTCAAACTATTTATTCGTTTCTAAGTTTTCTGTTTCATTAAATTTCATTTAACATAGATTTTGTCAAATCTAATAGATAATTCATTCATTTTTTAAACATTAAATTGATTGAGAAAATTTTAGATGATTATTTGATTAAATTATTTATTTTAATCAATTTCATATATTTAAAAGGATATAATTGTTTTTTTTATAAAACTCGGTATCTGGTCTAATGACTGACTAATCCGAGCGGTCTAATCCTACCGTCCATTTACAAGACCCCATTTAAATTCATATTTTAGGTAGATATTAATAGTTTATTTAAAAACTTATGAGTTATATCACCACCAAAAAATTAAATGTTATAATACGAGCAATATTTTTTCTTTTATTATTTTAAATTATATGGATTTTCAATAAATATTATACATATGACACAAACATTAAGATTTTTGATAATTTTTTCAATTTAGATAATTACGATTTATTTTATTTTTTTCAAAAAAACTAGAATTTAGTTTATACTTTAGGCAGTTGTGAATAGTTTATCTAATAAAATACAAGTATATATGAGTAATCTCTTTTCATCTAATAAAATACGGGTCATAATATGAGTAATATTTTTTCTTTTACCACTCTTGAGTTATATGGAATTTTAATAAATATTATACATAATATGAAATTTTAATAAATATTATAGATATAACACAAATATTAACATATGCATATAACCTGAACAACACTGAAAAACTACATTGGTAATAATTAAGTTTAACTATTTTTCCCTTAAAAAAAAAGTTTAACTATTTTTTTTCTTTGATTCAAGGATTGATTATTTAAGCTGATACGATCACAATGAACACCAAAATTATCCCTAAAAACTTTATTATTATTGCTATATTTTTTAGGCTGAATTTAAACTGATAATATATTATCTTTTGATTAAGTACAAATATACTAAAATCATTCTTCCGAGCGCTCTTTTGTGCATTGGCTTGTGGAATTCAAAATAAATAATTATGGTTGATGTTAATCTCTGTCCTTAAAATACATGTTAAAGATTGTATAAATTGTAAATATTTATTATAAAGTGTTAATTTTCAATCTATAAAAGAATAAATTGACACAATTTTCTAACAAAATATTCACTTTAGGTTCTTTAACGTGTAGCATTTCTCAATAATTTTTATTTAATTAACTTATAGTAGTGTACTTCATTATATTACATTATTACCAAGAAAGAAAAAAACTATTATATTATCGTCTTGCCAAACACCGAAGTCAGCATTAACTTTTCCTTTATTAGAATCACAGAGGCATTCTTCTTCCATGGTCACAAACACAAATGCACAGTGTTTGGGCACACACATAAAAGTGTCATTTCTTGAAATACCAAATCATTTTATTATCAATTTCTTTTTCATTATTAAAAAAAAATCTTGTAATGTATATGTGTGCAAACACTAAACATTTGTGTTTGTGACTATAAAAGAATTTCTCTAGAATCACAATAGTTTCTTCCCTTCATCAAAGTTAACATTAACCATTCCTTCACCAAATCACCATTAACTCTAGCTTTACTAGTGTTATGCTCGACGACTGGTTTTGTCCACCTGATATGACTGATCTGAGTGCAACGATTGAGATCATTCAAACGGAATAATCCTTGTTACAATGGGTTCTATTGCAACACTGATGTCAACAAAAGCTGGTTCTGTTGCAACACCGATGTCAACAAAACCAACGTCGACAAATATTATTAAAGTAGAATTTGATCTGATATTTTTGGGATTGAATCGTTTGTTTTCTTCATATATGAAAAAAAGATAATATCGATAATAACACGATAGAGTCGATGATCTCTGCAATTTCCAGTACTGTATTTTCTCTTTTTATGAACAATCATTTGTAACAAGTGTATTGTCGTATATTTGTCCATTCAATCAAAAGTCTATTACGGTAACGAGTTGTATTTGTTTGATTTTTATTTTGCTGGATTAATTAAGTTTTTAGTCATTCTAAATATCATCAGTTTTGTGTTTGTGAGACTAACGGAGGGTGACGTGACACTACCGCATCAGGTTTGTTTGATTTTTTTTTTAATTTTTTTTTTACCACGTTACAATTTTATATAGAATAATTTCGTTTTATGGAAAATAGTGTTAAAACTTGAAATAGCTAAAATACCCTTATAATGCAAAATTAAAAACCCAATTTCTTCTGTATTCTCTTCTTCTCCCGCTAACCATTCTCATCTCCCTGGTATATCATCCATCAGATCTCAACCATCATCTCCCTCACCTTCTTTCCACCAAAAAAAACTAACAAAGTAGTCTACACACTACTAAAAAAACAAAAACTAGTGAGGGAAATTTAGTGAGGGAAAACGTGAAATCCCTCTCAAATTCCGTCACTAAATTTTGCGACCAAGAAATTTGTGAGGAATTTCAATTTTTCCGTCACTAATTTCCC
>Ga0315915_1000479_pt1 | contig 41211 bp, 17 predicted proteins | sample MpolbnodulesMG_FD_207738 | JGI IMG/M metagenome (GOLD analysis project Ga0315915, IMG submission 207738) | Medicago polymorpha root nodule microbial communities from Los Angeles, California, United States - branched nodules | ecosystem: Host-associated > Plants > Roots > Nodule | place: USA...
AAAAAAACAGAGGAAGGAAATTGAGAGGAAAGAAAAGGGAGAGAAAATGAAGAGAGTGTGTGAAGGGATTTGGGTTAGGATTTTAATAGAGGAAAAGAAAAAGGGATTATGTGGAGGGACCCATGATTACCGAAATGCGAAACATGGGAGAGAGAAAAAAAAGTTAGAGAGAGAGAGAGAGTGTGTGTGAGTGGGAGAGGGAAGAGTGTGTATTTGTAGAGACACACACATGAGAAATGAGCGGTGATGTGATTTTCCACGCGGTTTGATGAGTGTGTACCACACGCGATATTTTTATTAATTAATTATTTTATGGTATTTTTTCTTTTTAGGATTTGATTTATAAAGTTTTAATTTTTATTATGTTTGAATTTGAAACTTCTTCTAGAAATGAATTTCTTCGTCGATTCACTGCGAAATTGAAATTAGAAGTGCTTTTGGAAATAAAGATTTACGTTGATTAATCGTGAATTTGAAGATTGTTTTTTGGAAATAAAAAAGCGCGTGATTCTCTACGAAATTGGAAACCGTTAGGAAATGAAAACTGGTGTGGATTCATTGTAAAATTAGTAGTGTTTTTAGAAATAAAAATTTATGTATATTCATCGTGAATTTGAAGATTGTTTTGGAATGAAAAAGCGCGTGATTCTCCACGAAATTAGAAACGGTTATGAAAATGAAAACTCGTGTAGATTCATTGTAAAATTAGAAGTGTTTTAGAAATAAAAATTTACGTCGATTCATCATGAATTTGAAGATCGTTTTTGGAAAATGATAAAAGCGCGTGATTCTCCACGAATTTAGAAGCTTGTTTTGGAAATGAAAATGTGTGTAGATTCATTGTAAAATTAGAAACGGTTTTGAAAATGAATTTTGCATTGATTTACCGCGAAATCAGAAACTTCAATGTCAAGTTTCTATATTGACGTGGTTTAGTTAGTGTGCGTTGGCAACTTACATTTCACTACAACAAACCATGTTATCGTCGTGTAGATTCATTGTAAAATTAGAAATGGTTTTGAAAATGAATTTTGCATTGATTTACCGCGAAATCGGAAACTTCAATGTCAAGTTTCTATATTGACGTGGTTTAGTTAGCGTGCGTTGGCAACTCATGTTTCACTACAACAAACCATGTTATCGTAAAAGCTTGCTTTCCTAACTTTTTGAAATCAGGATCACTTTATCTCAATTATGCCGCAAACTCACGTTTGGTAAACGCTAACGCATACCCAATCAGACACTTACCATGGTTGATTTTTAATTATAATTTCTTTTGAATTATATGCATAATAAATTGTTATTGTCTACAGCATTTTATGACGACAATGTGTTATAATTAAAATGTTTTTCTTTTAAAATTATATTTTACACATTAAAAAATATTATCGACGGCCTTGTTCATTTATAGTGTGTAAGTTTGACCACTAAAATATTCTATTAAAATCGTCAAAAAACATAGACTGCTTGACCAAAGAAAATATATATTATTAACATGATTATGTATATAATTCAATTTGTGTCCACCTTCAATGTGAATTTTTACACATACATTGTTTCACATATATTTTTAAAAATTAATGTAATAAAGTAAATATATAGTCTTATTTGCTTAGTATATATATAAAAGAATGTTGTACTGTAATATACAGCTGTTCTTTCTTTAAGAAAATATAATATACAGCTGTTAATCCTTTTTAAATATTTTGTCAAAAAAATCCTTTTTAATCATAATATCTATATCATAATTATGATAAAAATAAATATTTTCTATCCTAAAATATTTTTTGGCAATATCATAAAATATATATTTGGTAAAGTTATGAGTGTCACCTAAGAAAAATTATGAGTAATTTGCTAAAAAAATAATAATATTATGAGTGGTGAATCACTGCTATCAATTGAGAAACTAAAAGACATCAATAGTGGCCAAGGAGTGATTGGCGTGAGTTTGGAATAAAATTTCATTCATTCAATTTTTTGGTTTAAGAAAGAAAATATATTACTAATAATAATTTTTGGTTGGAACAAAAAAGAAAGAAAATATTTGAAATGGTGTAAAAGCAATTTAGGTAAGTTTGAAGGGAATTATCGAAGAGGTAAGGAAGTTTGAAATGGCGTTGTATTTTGCACAGTGGTTGATGAAGTAATGCATCGCTACAGTGGGTCCCAGTGAAAGCTCAGAAAAATAATTTATTAATGTCATATTTTCATTTGTCGTAAATACTAAGTAGAATTTTTCACCAAATCTAGATTTATTTATTACACACGTATTTTATTTAAAATTTTCTAATTTAGTTATTAATGGGGTAGGAAATTTGGCTTTGCTGTATTTTGTTGTATATTTCTTAATAAATTTTGTCAACCATGACATAATTGATAAGTATATATGTAAGGAAGGATTGGATAAGTATATACGTAAAATTGTTATTTGTAGTATCTTTTTTAAAAAGAAATGAGTCAACGTAATATTTTTTTTTGTAAGAAGTCAACGTAACATAACAATAACCTATTCAACGAAGGGAAATGTTAACTTGTGCTATTGAGGCGTAAGTTAAGAAGACAAATGTATAAGGTTTTTCTTGGAATTTGTACATTCAATATCTTAAAAGTTGCAAAAGTTATATTTTTCAATATAAAATTTGTTTTTAATTTCTATTTTAAGCTCCTTAGGGCACAAGTTAACATGACCCTTCAACAAATAAGGCAAGGTGTATGGAGAAATTACTTTGACCTCTTTTAAGGTCTCTTTAATGATGCGAACATCCTCTTGTTTAAAAATATACATTAACTTTGCTTGAGTTTTCATTACATAGACAAAATAACACATTTTTTCTTCATTAACATTGCTTGCTTTCTCTATTAAATCACAAAAATGACTTAAGTTAATGCGCTAAAAATTGGTAGATTATTTCACTTGCATTTTGAATTTGGATTCATTGTTAGACAATTGAATCAACTTAATTGCAATATAAATTGCTATCATCAAGCCACCAAATGATAAGATTCTCCTCATTTACAAGTCAATGCAGCAACAAAAGAAAAAAAAAATAGGACCCATAAATCAATGCTACAACTTCCAACAATTTTACTTGATATGAATACAGAAGCAACAAACCACAACCAAAATATTTCTCAAGACCTGCACCAAGTAAAAGACTATACAACAACAAAACTGACATCTAACAAAACCAAATATCACTTGGCTTGCAACCTATTAATCTTGCAAAAGTATAATACTATCGTTGCTTCAACTTTCTATTACAACACTACTCGACTCAAAATAAATTGTGAGGAAATACTTCGAAAAGAACAACGACGTGATCGGAAAGAACAAAGACGCAAATGAAAAGAACGACGACGTGAACAAGGAGAACATGAGTGGAAAAACATGACGAGAATAGAGATTGAATGTCAACCGAAAAAACACGAACTTCAAAAATAACAATGAGAAATAAGGAAGATAAGACCACAATATGAATGATGAATGCAATGAATGTCAAAGCAAATGTATAGTATGACAAGAATGAAGAGATTTCGGTTTGAGTGTGTGTTGGGAAAGGAGGATGAAAAACATATTTAGAAAGAATATGTTTCTCTCTAATGGCAAACAAACAGATTGTAACGGCATGGGAGGTTGGTGATGGTTGGAAAAACAGAGGGGAGGTTTGTTACAATTAGATAGAACTTAGGGGAGGTTATTATAATTTTCCCATAGCGTATTTGTCTTTTAGAAGAAGAAAAAAACTAATAGCGTATTTGGTTTTCCATTTGCAATGATATATCCTGTATAATTTTTTTGATGGAAAAAATTCATGTTATTCTTGAATTATCAAATAGAGCAAATGCATGTTATCCAAATTGAATGAATACATTCTTTAGTTATTTTTGCGCGATGGACCAAACCTATTAGTTGTTATGTATAAACTACATTATTGTTGGACATCACACAATTGGTATTGCTCAAACATCCCTTCTTGATGCTAAAACCAAAGACATTTCTCTTAATTGAAAAGGGGGCTATTAGAAATTGATTCTCACATTTCCTATAGACAAACTTTCTAGGAATTTTTCATATTTTTATTTTTCCAGAAAGTTAAGAAATGGAGAAACTTTTGAAAGAAATAGTTGGTTTACTTTAAACACGTGGATAAAGTATATTACTTTGTTGTAAACTGTTCACTTCTCAAAATAGGAACTACATAAGTCTTTTAACAAATGATGGAGTGAATGATTGGAAGCATTTAAGTGAGAAACTCAAAGAACATGATAATAGTGTTGAGGATATCACTAATATGAATATTTGGAATGAAACAAGAGTGAGATTAAGAAAGAACAAAGGTATTGATAAAGATTTGCAAGAAAGAATGCAGAGAAAAGAACATTGGAGACAAGTTTTAATAATAATAATAATAATATATTTGGTCAATAATAATAATAATAATAATAATAATATACGTTGTTAAATGTCTCGCTAGACAAAATTTAGCTTATTTTGGATCTAGTAGAAAACTTTATGAGGATAATAATGGTAATTTTTTGGCGTTGATTAAAATGATAGCTAAATTTAATTTGATAATGCAAGATCACGTTAGACGTATCCAAAGCAAAGAAAATCATCATCACTACCTTGGTCCTCAAATTTAAAATAAGTTGATTTATCTTTTAGCTCATGTTGTTAGAACTTCAATAACAAGGATAGTTAAGGAGGCAAAATATTTTTCTATAATCCTTGATTGTACCCCATATGTGAGCCATCAAGAACAAATGGCTTTGATTGTACGATGTGTAAATGTATCGATTGATAAGATAAAAAATAGAAGAGTTTTTCTTTTAGTACTTAAAAGTTGATGATACGTATGGATTGAGGCTTTTTAATTAATTGTTGAATGTATGCAAGTCTCTTGATTAGACGTTGATGATGTGAGGGGTCAAAGTTATGACAATGGTTATAATATGAAAGGAAAACACCAAGGGGTTCAAAAGAGATAACTTGAAATAAATGTCAGGGCTTTATATATGCAGCGTGCTTGTCATAGTCTTAATCTTACTCTTTCGGATATGGTTCATTCTTGTGTTAAAGTTATTTCTTCTTTTGGAATTGTGCAACGCATACACACATAATTTGAAAGTTCTATTAAAAGATGAAAGATTTTAGTTGATAACGTTCCAGACTTAATAGTGAATCTTTGCTCAATACCGGGTGGGAGAGTCGAGTCAAAAATGTTAAAGCTATTTGGTTTCAAACACCTCAAATAAGATTATCTTTGTTATAATTGTATAATTCTAGTGGTGATGATGTTATAACAAAAAAGTGAAGCTGAAAGTTTGGCTAATCCTCTTGAAACCTTTCAAGTTTTACTTGTCATGATGATTTGGTATAAGGTTTTATTTGCTATTAACATTGTGAGTAAGAAGCTGCAATCTAAATCAACGTGCATTGAAGTTACAATGAAAGAAGTGTAAGCTAGGATATTATACTTTGAAAAAGATACATATGAAGGCTTTGAATATAGCATGAATATTGCCAAAAGCTTTGCATTTGATATTGGTATAGAGACAACACTTACTAAAAAGCGTGGTAGCTTAATAAAAGACAATATGATGATGATGATGATAATGATAATGATAATGATAATGATGAGGAAATACAAACACCAGAAGAATCTATTAGAGTCAATTATCTTTTAGTGGTTGTTGATATGACAATAACTTCATTAAAAAATAAATTTGAGCAGTTAGAAGTATTTGATAGTATTTTTGGATTTTTATTTGATTCAAGAATTATGAAATAATGGGATAATAATGAATTAAAAAAATTTTGCACAACTTATAAGCCTACGTTTTCTCATAAGGATTAGTCGGAAGTTGATGCAAAAGATCTTTTTTACTGAATTGAAAGTGTAGTAAATATCTTTGCCAAACATGTCAATATCTTGAATTAAAATTATTGAGCTTGCCAAAGCCACATATTATTGTCCGAATGTTTCAATCGTTTATTGAATTCTCTTAACTGTGGCATCAGTTAAAAGAAGTTTTTCGAAGTTAAAATTATTGGAAAACTATTTGAGATCGTTAATATCACAAGAAATGTTGAAAGGTCTAGCCATTATATGTATTGAGAAATATACAAAAGAACATGTTGTTGTTGACATAATTATTAGTGATTTTGCATCTAGAAATACCCGTATGAAATGTTTTGTATGAGCATTTGAATATTAAATAAAAATCTCAATGTTTTTGTATGAATTTTGATGTTCTTGTTAGATAATTTATTTACGTAGTTAAAACTATCCTCTTCGAACAAATTATTTTCGCACTTTGGAAAGTTAAACTTTGTTGTATACTCTTTATTTAGGATTCCAAATTGTAGGTTCATTCTAGACCACCAAATTCTCATAAACGGCTCTTCTAATGGATCGGGATTGCATGCAATATTGATGAAACAGTCAAAATGTATGAGATTGTACGTCGTTGCCATCACACTCCACCTAATCCAAATCCAATACATCAATTTCAACCACATCAATTAAGAGTTTAATAGAAATTTACATTCGGTATAAAACACTTTGACCATAACATTCAATAAGAATTCATGATATCGAGAAATAATCTCCTTTTTGTACTTATACTGAAAAATAATAACAAAAATATTGTATTCTTCTAAAAGGTCAATGTATAATTATTTTTCATTAGTGATGTTTCCCTTTCTCTTCAGTTAAATGACTATATTATACTAAAATAATGATATTAAAAATTAGCTAATTTTGTTATATACTCACAAAAAATATCATTTTTATGATTAAACCTCGATTTACAAATAAGTTTTCTATAAACTGAATTATGTTTAGTTATTCTTTTAGAAGATATAAATTTTGATATTGTCAGCATAAAATAATTTACATTGTTAACAAATTGCACCCAGTCAATGTTTGAGAATTAAAACTAATTATGAATGAATTCCATATTTTTAATAATTTAACAATTATTATTGACTGATAATATATAAATATTTACATTGAAAGTATCAAATCACATTTTAAATATAAGTTTAAAAACATTGACTAACAATATAAATTTTTTTCTTCAGACAATGCTTTTTATATTCAATGTATTTTAATTACTTGAAATTTCTGAGTTATACAATAATAAATTAATATTATTTTTTAATAGGTTGAAGAAAATCCAAAGAATAGAAAAAAATTATAAACATATAAATTACATATTATATTTTTTTACATAAAAGTATAATATTGATTTAAGTTATTTAATTATTATATTTAAATATTTTGAAATATCAAATATATTCATTTCCAATAGATGAAAATTTTGCTCCTTACAAGAAATGTCACTAAATACTTCTTTTTGTCAATAAATCACGCATATTAATTCTTTTTCTTCCTTAGCATTCAAACAACTATCATTGACATCATATACCAAACAATAGGACAGAGGAGTTGATCCTCTCAAACTTTCTCCTATGATAATATGCTCCTAGTTGGATCCAACTTTAGCGACTGTTTACGCATTGTAAGGCAAAATTAATGGGTGAAAACCTAAGATCCTTCCTTGGAAGTGTGGAAGCTGTTAAATTTTATGAGTATATAGCAAAGAACTTGATAAGCAAGACAGAGGTGAACATCAACTAAAACAATCCACTACCTGCATGAATTCATGTTGGAAACCCTACTGAAGTACTGATGGTACCAATTGGATATATTATCGTTATGAAAACCTACCTTAAATATGTTTTAGGTGTGGTATAATTGGACACATTGAAAAAATTGACAAAATCCTCAACTTGAGATGGTTAACTCAGTCCTTTTGGGACCTTGGATTAGATCTACACAATACGGAAGAAGGTTCATGGAGGCTAAGGACAAAAAAAATCTTTACTAACCCATAAAATCAAAGAATTTTGAGAATGTTAGCCCTCTTTATCATCATACTTGTTAACACAACTTGTTAGTCTGGTAATTCATAAGTAATGGACAAAAGTTAGGGTGGCACATATACAAAAAAAGAACTCACGAAGACATATCATAAGATGAGGGTGAAGTAAACAAGATTAGAAGTACTTGGCATGACAATTTTTCCAACACGACTATCATTACAACTAATAAATACTCGAGGAACTGTGCATATCACCAATTATGGCCATATGAAGTTACTTACCGAAGACTCAAAACAACCAAAAAGGTAAAGAATTAAGGCAACCACTAAAGTGGTAACTAGTAAGGTAGGTCCTGCATTGGATGCCAGTAATAAGAGATGAAGTTTTTCTCTCAACTTTCAAGGGATTGATAATCGCAATCCCTACAACAAAATCCACACATATTTGATCCCTAAGAATAACAACCCTTTATACCTTAATAATTCTAAACCTATAGGATTTTGCAATGTTACCTCAAATATAATCAGCAAGACCGTTTCTAATAGAAACAAACCAATTCTATCAAAGATTATTAGCCCTACACCTGAGTGTTTTATTATTGGGGAGACTTGTTTCTGACAACTCTTGTGACTTTTGATATTTTTCACTACCTTAGCTAAAACAATAGAAGGAATGGTTACATGGGAATCAAAACAGATATGGCCAAAACTTACAACCGAGTTGAATGGATTAATCTGAAAGCTACCATGGAGTCTTATAACCTTATAGCCTTGTCAATACTATTATTAATTTTGTTTTCAATGTTATTTTATCTATCTTAATTAACGGGAAACCACCTAAAGAGTTTTAGCATACATGACGCCTCCGACAGGGAGATCCATTATCCTTATGCAAATTTATAGTTTTTGTTGATGTCTTATCAAGGTTGATCTCAAAAGATCAGTCAAGTAATCTTACTCATGGGGTGAAAATAGATAATGGAGCTCCAAATAGAAGTCATTTGTTTTTCGTAGGCGACTATTTACTGTTTTGTACGGCTAAATAATATGAGGAAAACATTATCAAAGATATTTTATCTACGTTACAAGAGGCATCTAGTCCAAAAATTAATATGGCTAAGTCTAAATTGATATTCACTAAGAAAGTACATGATGAGGTTAAAATCAACATTAGTCACACAATACCTATGAAAATGGGAGAGAAGTTTTCAATCTATTTAGGCATGTCTACTCATATAGGAAGATAAAAAAAATGACTACATTCAAGCAGGACCTGGAAAAACTGAATAGGTGGGAAGTAAAGAAAAACTCCTTAGTAGGAATAAGATAATTGATAAAAGTTATGACCTAGGCTATACATACCCACATTATGAGTTACTTCATCCAACCTAAAAGCTTTTCTCTAAAATAGAGACGATGATATACAAGTTCTTTGTGGGATAGTAACATGGACATCAGAAAGATTCATTGAGTGAATAGGAATATGTCATGTAAACACAATATGAAACGGGACATTGGGTTTAAAGATTTTCAAGCGTTTAATCAAGCCCTCCTTGCTAAGCAAGTATGGAGGATTCTTACTTGTCCTAATACTTTAATGACTAAGTTACGAAAAGCCAAATATTTCTCAAAGAGCTTACTGCAATATGAGTTACTCATGGAAGAGTGTTAAACATGCTAGTCGGATCTTAAGGAATAAATGATATTGGGTTGATGGCGATGGGGAAAGTATAAAAATTGAGCAGAACAATTAGCTCCAAGAACAAAATGGGTTTCATTTATGAAGTCAAAAACGTATAAATTCTGCATTTACCATGGTTAAGGATCATATGGACATAAATACTAAGAGTTGAAATATTAATATCATTAATGACATGTTCACTCTTCTAAATTTAGGCAGATTCTTCAAATCACTGTTACTGGTATTGATGAACCTGGTGAGATAATTTTCTTTGGAACCTTAGATCATAATTGTGATGTTAATTATGGTTACAATGCAATTAGAGAGTGAGTGGACATCTAGACCCAACATGATATATGACTGTAATAACTTAGATATCAATCATAAAGGGGTAAGCTATGAAGTCTAGTTATTCCTCATAAATAAACTAACTTATCATGGAGAATTCTTCATAAAGTAATCTCGATTATAGAGCACATGTTTAAAAAAAAAGGTAGCACCTGCAATTCCTTTTGAAGCATATGTCATCAACAAATAATCCTTAATATCTAATTCTAGCTAACATGAAAACCATAATTGCCAAACCCTACCTCCTTTAACCCTAAACAATTGGCGACAACTCATTCACCACATCTATCTTTTAAACTTCAATTGACTTTTTCCAATGGTATCAACCTTGTTGTATTTAATAAATAATATTCCCAGCTAATGATGTTACATATTCCGATGCAACTAATGGTCTTACAAATTCCCATATAATGAAGCACATTTCCTATGCATGCATCAATTATCAAATTCATATGTACACCAATAAACTCTGAACCGATTGGCTGCATCTATTTATTAATTGTATTTTTCAATATTACTTTTGAATGCCTAAGTACCAATATTCCACTGTTTAATAAACCAATTAAAGGCACTACATTAAATCCACACGACTCAATTACCATGGGTGCATTAAAGACCATACAATACACTACCTTGATTGAAGCCACTCAATCGATGATCATTGGTAGGCTCAAAAGATTTCCCCTAAATCAACCATACATTTTTTTTTATATCTTCCCCATTCATTGGTCCTTAATTTTTTTTTACTTCCTTTATTAGCTGCAAGATTTCCTCTTCTGTCCATTTCTTCTGAATATAATTTCTTGAATTTTTCTAATTTTGATAAGAATTTAGATAACAAAAGATGCAACCAGTGGAATATAGTTTCGTTCCCTCATTTGTATTGTGGCCACGGCCCAACTCTCCATTGCAACTTTTAGAATCATACTTTTAAAATTATGTCTAATACATTAAAACTCTAGAAATTATACAAAATTTTAACTTTTGAATTGTTATTGTTGAACTTGGTTGTCCATGCCCAGCTATGTCGATACAGTTTTTCATAACTTGGCACCATTAATTTATTATAATTAGTCATGAATCTTGAATGATTTGACATTTCAATTTTTCTTTAAATTTTCATTTGTACACTTTACATATACATAACTCAATACCATTTTTCATTACAATAGTTCTAAAATTACTACAAAGCAACAATATATATGTATTTCCATTGTAGTTATTATAGTTGATGTAGCAACATTTTCATTATGAAAGTGCAGGGTTATTTAAGAGCTCATATGATGGGATCCACAATTGGTTTTGAGTTTTCTTATGAGATGAAAACGTTTTTAGCTTAATATGGATGGTGTGTATAACTTTGTTTAGCAAGTGAACATATTTCTTGAATCACGCTGTGATTTGACATTTAACGCTTTTCTGTTTGAGCGGCTACTGTATTTTGTTTTTGCCTACCTTTCATGTTGTTTCCTGCAGCTCTGTGTTATGTACTGCAGGTATGTTGGTTTTTCGACTGTTTATGTTGCTACAGTTGTGTTTTGCAGAGAGTGTTGTTAGCTCTACTCTTTTTCTTATTGTAGAAATGTTAACATCATACAATTTTTCTTGTTGTAGAAATATTAACATCATAATGTTTAAAGAAATTTTCTGTGATTTGTAGACATGAGGAACTTCCAATATAACTGTATTTATTATCGTAACATAAAGATTTTAAGTTGGATATAAAATAGATAATTTTTCTTTTAACTACTACATTTTCAATGTATATGACCTGTGCGACAGCACTGGTAGACGATCTAGTTGAATCTATAATTCATACCCTTATGGAGTGCAACTAAGTGTGGTTTTCGTGTACTTTAACTATTAACTTTACACATTGTCATATCAACAACTTTGTAGATTGGATTTCCCGTATTCTTATCAACACTGAACCAACATGTTTGGAAATGATAGCAACCACCGCTTATTTTATATGGTTATTTAGAAATTAATTGATTTTTTCAGAAGAAAGAGATGCATGTTCTAGAATTGTGTCGAGTTCTGTTAATGCTCTTCGTCAGTACTAGATCAACAACAAAACACATTAGGGGGTTAAATGACAACTAAAATATAAGCTTTCAGGGCTACAACTTTGGTTGGAGTTATCCCTCAACGGATGTTTTAAAACTCAATTGGATTCTCATTGCTTGGGCGATGGTCATTGTGGGTTATGATTGATCCTTCGAAGGAAGGATATGCCCCATATTGCGGAGGCAGACAAGGTTGTCGTTGGACCATACTATGCAACTTTGACCAATGATAATGATTGAAGTTACCTCAAATACAAGATTACAATGAACTTGATGTTATGATTATTCAAACAACATAATCAAAGAAATTCAGAATCATAGTTTCCTTGTAGGTATTTGGTCGGACCACCGAGGATTGTTTGAAGAAATTAGATTCTAAACCTAAGGTCACACTGTGGCGAGTGAAAATAAATGGAAATAAATAGCACATATGACTGCTAGCTGATCTATAATATAGTCCAATAAGAAGTGGTTGTTCAATTTCTCAATATATTAGTTTTCATTAAAAAGAATTTTTTTCCATTTTCTAACGATGATTCATGTAAAAACTAAGTTGTCCATTTTTTATTCTTGATTGACTAAAAATTACTTTTATTTTTTCCAAATATCAACCTTACCCTTATAATTCTTGTGCACCATATAATTATCACCTACATCATCGTCCTTTCTTATAGTTGCCAAAGTCGGCTGCATAACTTGATTCGTATCAGGTAAAACAAACTTTTGATTTTGTTGGGTAAAATAATAAAACGATGTTAAAATATAACCTACTAGTAGAGGTATACATGGGTTGGATCAACCTGAAAACCAGATCAAACCGCCCAGGAAATCCAACAAAAATGGGTTTGACCAGGTAATTGGGTGGGTATGGTTTTTAAAATGAAAAACTTACAAAAATAAATGGGTTCCAGGTAAAATCAAACCCAAACCAAAAAAACCCACTTACATAATAATGTCAATTTTTTTTTCACAGGGAAGAAGGAAAATAGCAAAGGTTTTAGTCATAAACCAAGTCATATTTCCAAAACTGACGCAGTGCACTCTATATTTTGAAAATCAAAACATGCTAGAGTCATAAATTAGGATATTGCACTTTTTGGTTAGGTTGATGCTAATGCAATTTTATGTAGGGGTGTTCAAAACTGAACAAATCCAATTGAAAAACCGCAAACCAGAACCGCATTTGGTTCAGATGTATTCAGATTGTTTTCTTACTCAACCACATGGTTTGGTTCGGTTTGTGGTTTTTATTTTACCAACCAAACCGAACCAAACCGCAACATAAGAAAAACACTAATTAAACATATGTTGTCTAGACCAATATTCATAGAAACTAAATTCAATGAATTTTTTTATAAAATGACATATTTTTTCTCTTGTTAAGTTTCTTCTTTACTTTTTATTTTAAAAATATTTGAGTTACTTGAACTTTTAGATAATGATAAAATCTTAGTATTTGCATTTCTTACATAATAAGATTATTTTTTGCACACGTTTTTAATTTGGTTTACGTTGTTGAGAATATGGTTAGATGAAAATGAAATTTTAATGTTCGATGAAATTTAAATCATTGTTGAAAAAATTGCTGAAAATATGTTGTGTTTTAGTTTATTAACTTGTTTTAACGTTGAAAACAAAAAAATTGTATTGAATCGATAAAAATCGCACAAATCGATCCAACCCAAACCACATTGGTTTGATTCGAATTTTATTTTAAAAGTCAACCGAACCAAACTAAACCACATGTTTTTTTATCTTGCGGTTCGGATGACTTTTAGCCTCAAAACTGAACCAAACTGTCTGCGAACACACCTAATTTTATATCATGCAACTTTAGTTTGTTGCAAGTATTTTATGATGAAGTTTATTATTTGATATTATAATTTATTATTTATGTCACTCTGTAAGCTACACATTTTTTTTAAGAAAATAAAAAAGTAGAGTAATTTTTATGAAAAATTATGAGGACACATCACTTAGTAATTTAATATTAAAAAAAAAGAAAAACAGAAAAATAATTTGGGTAACCCACTACCCAATCAAATCCAACTTCAAAATTATTAGGTTTACACAAATCAACTCAATCATATAACGTGTGGTTATTTTACCTCACTCAAACCAAAATACCTTATATAATTTAGGTTTTGAAGTCGGTTAAACCCAACTCAATCCGATCCACGTACACACCTACTCTAGTGAGCACATAAAATTCATTATATGCTTCTACAGAAGTATTACATTAAGTTTAATATAAAACTTACAAATTTAATTCAATATATGATATTTATTGGCCTAAAAAAGCATTTATCGACTAATATATCATTGTAACCAAAAGCATTTGACTCAAATAATTATTGAGCTCAACATAGTAGAAATTGTTTAAGAGAACATGAGTTCGATTATAGTTAATGAATTCCACCAAGCATAAATTGTTTGAGAGAGACCTTATTTTAATTTCCAGTAAAACAACTTTTAACAAGATTTCACTTACCTTTTGACCGGACTCCGGATTACCAGAGTTCATTTTTTGTTGAATCAAAAGAGCCTAATTTATCCTTGTTTGGACCATTAATCTAATAATTACTAACCCTATCGAACAAATGCATACGAAAAAACACTACAATTTTTGTAAGAAAATAAAATAAAATAAAATTATTTGAAGTATGAAGATAGAATCAAAAGAGCAAACTCAAGGGACATGTAAACCGTAAAACAAAGCTGCATATTTTTTGCTAAAGAAAAATAATGGAAGCCTATGTATCGATTTTTTTTAATTATAATTGAAGCCGTGAGTAGTGGTAAATGTGACCTAGTGGAATCCAGATGGAATTTGAGGCATCTTCATTCTTTTTCACCTACTGAAATTTAGTATGGTGTGTTTCTAGTTGCTCTAATAATATTTTCCAACTGAAATTTAGGTTTTTTATTGAGTAACAATTAAGTTAGCTCAAATTATTCCTTCTTTCCCTACTTTTGTCTCCTATTTTTTCAACACCAACATATTTCTATGCTTCTTTTTCTACTTTTTGCCTCTTTGTTCTCTTAATTCCATTCACCATCTCTGCAATCATCTTTTTCATTCCACATATCTCTTATGTTTGGGGTCCTTAGGTTTCTTTTCATTTCTTTATTCGTATTGCGTTGAGCTCGTAGGACCCTTGTTAAAAGACAATACTCCTATAGTAGTATTTATTTATTTTAATTAATTAGGTGATTCGGTTGAATCAAATTGCGGCAAATATATGATTTTATTTGGTTAAAAATGGACATGAGGATTACCTTGTGATATTATACCTCGAGAAATGATATATGAACTAGGATTGATATGTGATTAGTCTATATTTTATCCATACACATGGGAGTAGGGATATTTGTGACCCACCTATGATATTGCTACCAAACGTAAATTGCTGCCGTTCTGCTCCTACCACAATTGCAAAAGTCATATATAGTTGCTCGAAATTTTCCAGATCAATTATACTCTTTCATTTCCTTTAAGTATCTATTCTTAAAAAAAATTATTTCTATTTATTTTTAATTTTTAATAGTATCATCTCTTATGATCCCAAATTTGATGTTGTGCATTGTTTTCTAAGATATTGCATGCTTTGGGTTTTGCTTAAGTTCTTGCAACTTTCTTCTTAGTTATAGCATGCCTCCATTTTTTTGCAATGCCCTAGATGAATAGAGGAGTGTGAAATATCTATAATTGACCATTACCCTAAATTTCTAGTTAATGTTAAGCGGTTAAAAAGTTTGCCGGCCCTAATGTGTAACTTAGGTCCTCTTACACAAACGACGACAATGTCTCGACTCAAGTCATTATCCTGCTTTGTTAAGATATTGTCCGCTTTAAGTCTCAATTTATAAACTTGTTAAACGGAGCTTTATGATAGAAATTCCTGAACCTTGAGTGGACCTGAAATTAGGTCTTTATCGGGTGAAGTCCAATATAGACGTTGACCTAGTCCTAAACAATGTGTGTTTAAGCGTAAGCTTGTTGAGGATATAATGCTTGTTGAGGATATAATTTTTTTTTTTTAAGCGTAACCTTGTTTTGGCTAATTAAGAAAATACATATTGTATAATCTCAAGTCACCATAAGTGAAAGAGTATTAGTTGAAAACATTTTCAAGCACTATAATTAAAATCTCACAACTATGAGGACAAGACAGCCCATATTAAGTTAACAAGTACTTCATGTATGTTTAGTTTTCAATCTTCAGTGTTTTGCTTTGACTACTGATCACACACTATAGTCATTTCATGCATCAAAATTATTTTGATTATATTATTTTTTAAATACATTAGAACATTTTCAAGCAGAGAAGGTTCTCTAACTAACTTTTATATACATTCCAAGTTCATGTTAAAGAGAGACAATACAAACTCCATTTTCATGTGACAATGTAATCGTTCATTTGTCACACTTTATGGTATATTCATCGCCCAAGTGTGAACACCTAATCATCGAAACTTTATTTCCAGTCGGTATGCTTAAATTTCATGTCACAACAAATACAGTTTTCCACACATGTCTCATAAATCTATGTGTGTGTCACACACACAAGTTTAGGTAGGAGGTGTAATTTTTTCCCTCTAAATTTTATAAAATGCAAGTATGGGCCAGGCAGGAACTATAGTATCCTACTAATTTATTTTCTTCACTAACAAAAATGTCTTACTATTTTGATCATCTATTGTGTGGATTATGTTATTATCAAGAAACTATAAGAAAGTGCATGTCCACTTGGTTTACGGAGATGTTTTCGTTCCTAATTATAAAGGAAAATAGGTTAAAAAAAGTTGATGTATCAATTTTAAATTTTGGATCAAATGCATTAATTTTTTTTAATGTATTAATAAGTTAAACTAAAAGTTGATGTATGATGTATCCATTTGAAGTAGCTTATTAATAAACTAGTATAGTTAAACTAAAAACTAGTGATAAAATGAAAGTTATCTAATACAGCATTCACTCTTTAGTAAAAGATATAATTCATATTTTTGATTTATTGAATAATTGATCTATATTATAGATTAGATACCTCCGTTATTCTATAAATCTGAAAATAAATTGTTCTTAAAAAATAGAGGTAGTATATATTTTGTCGTACAAGTTTATAAGCAAATATAAGCTATAAATTAGCTTATTGTAGTTGCCAAGAGACCCATAATCTTAAAAATCAAAATTTTGGGTGAAAACGCAAATAAGAAAAGTCATGGAAACAAGGGGCCACATATCCCCTTTACTGCTTGAGTCAAACCTAGTAGCATCGATCAACAGCGAAATAAAATATTCTTCTGAATTCTGACAACTTTTTTGCAATGTGTCTACACTTATGTTGGCTTCAATTAAATTCCTTTTTCTCCATCTTCCTTAATCAGATCAAATGACACCCACAAAGCAAAAGTATGGGAAACTTGGCAGGTAAGAATCACGTCACAAAATTAATTAAAATTTCCAAGATTAATTAAATGTGTCATATTCATATAGTACTAAAATTTTCACTAATGTGTAGGATGCACAAGCTAGTAAATGGATTATGGGTTGGATGATGCATCACACATTAAGATAGGAGTATAATTGTTGTGCATATGGAGAAAGTGTGGTGGATTATGGATCAACAATAAGCAATTATTCTGTTCAATCATTAGGACGTAGGCAGCAAGTTTAATTTGCAACATAATATTTATTTTGTATTGGTACCATACTCATTAACATGTGATGTCATATTCATTTATAGGGATCGGGGATCATATGATAAAGAAAATTTAGCTTATGTAGCCATGTGCAACCTTTATTGTTTGTGTGTGTGTGGTGAATCCATGTGTAACATGATCACTTGACTCATCAACTTATAATCAACTTTCTTTATATATGTTTTTGTTTATTTCTCTTGTAATAGGGCAAAGAAAAGGCCCACAAAAATATGGGAGATCTTACTTCCATACTCGAAAAGTTATTGTTTCTTATTCTTTTCCTATAGACCCATGAAAAAATATTTTGAGTTTGCATCATCACTCTTTAGCCATGAACTCTTGATTTATAATAAAGAATGCTAGCATCAATGTATAAATTGGTAAGTTACTCAATCACTTCTTCACTTAAAATCACGTAACTCAATTGGCAGTTACTAAGGAATTTATGTGCATGAGCGGAGGTTTGAATTTCAAATTTTCCACTTCTCCACTTAAAAATATGTTAATCTTTCCACCAATTATTAGATCACTTGACAAAAAAAAAAAAACTTCAATCAATCTTGTTATTTTGATTTTTTTAAATTAATTTCTTGAATTTCTCTCTTCCGATCAAATCAACACTTGAATTGAATATATTTTTTATACGATATGTAGGTTGATGAATCAAACGTGAGTTAAAATCTCACATATTAAATGAAAAAGTAGATGTTGAAGAACATATAGTTGAGAAGATTCATGTCTAATGACTTTACGTTTTCAAGGAAAACATGATGTTTAAACTCACAAGTATTGTTGCTCTTAATTCCATGTCTGATCCGCTCCAACAATAGGCTCCTCGAAAGTTCCAGCAGGAAAATCAGAGTCTCATTCAACTTGATGGTGGGTGGGGAGTGATTTTTGACGTTGGATCAATGACACACAATCTCACACTTAGAAGAGAGAATGTTAACATGTCAAAGGTAAGTTAAAAATCTCATCTTTGCGTAAACTCCCGAAGACCTCAATAGTGTATATAATGTCAACTTTTTGTGTTTAAATGTCATTGCTCAGAAAGAAAATGTGTCGATGTACTAGCAAGGACATAATTTGTACAAATTATCCACTTGATTGCCGACTAAGTTCAATTAGAATTTTTCTATCATGTGTAAACTTACACATGTTAAGAAGTTCAAAATAGTAAGTTTATATGAAACTTGTGCATTAAATATATAACTTTTTAATGAATAATTGTTTTTTTTTAATAAAAAGTTCCAACTTTTAGTTGATTTAACATGTGCAATATTGTACATGTTATATAAACCCAATTAATAATGAGTAAATAGCCCATTGTCCAATGCTGATATTGTAATAATTTTTTTTGGTCAATTTAACTGATCAACTTGATCACTTTACATGTATTAAGAAAAGTATATAATTAAAAGAAAAAGAGAGAGAATGACATTTTTACTAAGGTGCCCTTATCAATTTATCTTTACCATAATACAAAGTAGAAGATGTTGAGTTCGGAGTGATGCAAGTAGTAATCCCTCTGTATTTTATCATAAATTAGTTTATTGTTTTCACACATAGTAAAATATATAATTACTTTTACATAGTATATACTCTCTCCGTTTCTAATTATAAGCAAATTTTTCATTTTAGGTTCATTCAATTAATGATGTATGTGGTTCATAATATGGACCACATACATCATTAATTGCATGAACCTAAAAAGTAAAACTTGCTTATAATTAGTAAAGGATGAAGTAATTAGTTTTGGAATCAATGGCAGATTTAGTCTAGCATAATCAGGTGTCTTTGAAAGTCTCAATTTTTGCGTGGAGATTGCTTCGTGACAGATTGCCAACAAAATCTAACTTGACGAGCCACATCATCATCTCTCCAAAAAATTATTTTTGTGTTTCCGGATGTGGTTAGATTGAGTCTGCTTAGCACTTATTCCTTACTTGCTGCACCTTCGGTTTTCTTTGGCAGTTACTGCGGTCCTGGATTGGTTTCTCGGGGTCAGATACTCAGTTACTTTCGGACCACTTCAGTCAGATTATTTATTCAACAAGTAGTTTGAAAGCTCGAACATAATAATAAATATGTAAAAATTTAGATTGTTCCATACCACATTTGTTGGATAAAGTTAAATGTTATTCGTTTTGGTGGCTGAAAGCAAAGAATGCAAATTTTGTATATAGCTTTCAGAGGTGGTGGTCGAGCCATTTTTTTTGTTTGGGCATCAGCTAGTTATTTTTTGACTCTATGGCTGACTGTTTGTATATTTTAGTGGTTTTCTAGGTACGCCTTGTGCTGAGGAGACTACTTTTTCGGTGTAAATATATTCTTTTTTTCTTGTTAAAAAAAGTTTTGTATTAAATAGATAAATTATGAATGATTTTATAAAATTTCCCTTCATTAACAATATATGAACAAAAGATTGAAAGAATAAAGAGTAATAAATAATAGGCAAAATGACACAATTTGTCCTTTAACTTTATTTTAGGCAACATTTTCGTCCTGTATCTGTTTTTTTTCTTTTCAATTTAGTCCTTTATGTTATAAAATGTCAACATGTCATCTTTTTTTATGAAAAAAATAATCAAAAACTCCAAAAAAAAATTATGAAACTCTTAAACATACCCAAATCTTCATCATACAAACTTAAAAAAAACAGATTTCATTGAAAAAATCTCATAAAAAATGATAAAATATTGTCATTTTATAACATAAAGGATTAAATCGGGACAAAAAAAGATAAAAGACAAAAATGTTACCTGAAATTAAGTTAAGAGACGAATTGTGTAATTTTTCCTAAATAATAAATAGGACGATAGAAAAATAAATATTAATGATACATTGATATTGTAAACGACAAATAATAAACCATAATTTTTTTTAGGGGGAAAACACAAATATTTTTTTAAAGTGACATATCATAAAATATGAAGAAAATACTAATTAGTCGGTATAATTGAAAAAAAGTAATTAATATTATATTAAAAAAGTTAATTATTTTTGAACATTTTTTTTTGGGTACAAATAAGTTAGTTATTTTGGGAAGGAGATAGTAAAATAATGGTTGTTTAGTTGAATAATATACTCATATTAAATTGTGGTTGACACACATGGTAAGATCTTATAAGCTATCATCCGTCGCCGTGACTTGAATTAAAGTTCAAATTAAAATTCCACAATTGCTAAGTTGTAAATTTAAATAAATTTCATTATAAACCTTAAAAAAATTGTGGTTTTCACTAATCATGATTCTTGCATTGGGTGTGTCTTTGGCTTAATCTGTATTTTTCAATTTCTAAATTATGATAAGGAAGAAACTAGCAAGTGTATAGAAGGAACATGTTACCTTGATTAGTGGTGAAAGTATGGGTTTGGTGTCTTAACTTGTCGTTTGCCTTTCTAAATTAGAATATGCATTCACTCACTGGCATTCTTGCTGTTGATAGAAGAATCCCAATTGAGAATGAAGAAGACAGATTCTTTCTAGGGGGAAAACAATCTTTGACTATCTGTCCTACTCCTGTCCCCATTTAAGGACTTCATATTAAATTAACGGCCAATTGTACATTTAAGACATACTCCCTCCGGTCTCAAATATAAGAAAAGATTCTTTTTTTAGGTTCATTGAGTAGTTAATGTATTTGGTCTACATTGTAAAGCAGATACATTAATTATTCAATGAACCTAAAAAAAGAATATTTTCTTATATTTGTGACCGGAGAGAGTACACACGAACTACTAACCTAGTGGATCGGTTCACTTTTCAAGCGATAGCCGTATATGGTGAAGGATATTATTTAGTCCCCTAGCTTTTTTTTTTTTTGAGGGAAGTCCCCTAGCTAGATAGTCCCATTTGACTATTACTGAAATATAATAGAATACTACTTAAAAACAAAATAAAAATATAATTTATAGACCGCATGTATAATCGAATTTCAAAGTGTTCCAACCTGAATCGAACTCAGACTCAAAGATGATGACGATGACTAGAACTATAGAAGAAGTGCTCTTAAGATGTTGACGATTAGTTGGAATCTACGGCAAAGTTGATGCCCAATTGTGGGAGGTTACATGCATAAATTTTGAAGTTGAAGTTAGTATAAATTTGAGGTGGATGTGATGATAAAACAATATTCTTTTCACTTTTATTATTTGTGAAATTACATAAAAAAGTATATATAGCTATTGAATTTTTAATTTTTCTATTAAGACTACAAGAGTAGAATTGAGAGAGAAAAATATATAAATTATAAGGTTTAAACTATAAGCTACTTTAATTAGCTTATCAAAATCCGTTGGAAGATAATAAAAACAAGTTATAAACTCATGTGTATCATGTCTTTTGAGTTTATAAGTTATAAAGCATAGTAAGTCATAAACTCAAAAATGTGCGTTGCCAAACAAGCCCAAAATAAAAGCGCAAGAAAGTGACAGAAGACACATAATTTGACAAATAATTGAAATTATTAAAGTACCACTAATGTCGGGCAGAAACTATTAATGTAGCTGAGGGGTAGGGACTCGAATCTAAGTTTGTTACCAAACCTTAATCCGTTATGTGTTTGAATATTCAACTCAACGGTGTAACCAAGTTATTTCTACATTAGAAAATGGTGCTATTCACTGTTAATATAATTAAGATTGACGAACCAATCAAAGACAAAGTTGCCAAATTCTTTGTTTTATTTGAGCACTATATACTATCGGTATGTTTGCCAATAGTATATTAAAGACCACATGCATCATTTACTGAATGAATCTAAAATATCAATTTTTACTTATAATAGTGACCAGAGGGTGTATAGTTTAGTTAGTATGATTAAAAAAGTCTAAATAAATAAAATCAGCATTGATTGACACTCTCCTCTTGAAATACTTTTTTCGGTTTCATTTATAAGCGAATTTTGATTTTTTAGATTCATTAAATAAATGATGTATGTGGTCTATGATATGAACCACATACATCATTTATTCAATAAACGTAAAAAATGAAAATTTACTTATAAATAAGACCGGAGAAAGTAACACTTAAAAATCACACATTTAACAAACTCCCCATCTATAGTATTTTGGTCACTTTAATTTTATCAATTTTCTAATCATAATATTGTTTTATGCTATTAATAAGATGTTGTGACACATAATGTATGTTGCTTTTGATGCAATATACTCATTTGAAAGGATGAATAAATACCTTAATTTTTGTAAGAAAAAAACTAGTGAACAACCGGTTCATCATTTTTTTTTATAAAAAAAAAATGCATGTTCACACGCATTGCCGGTCCAATCTTTGGCTCGAGCCGGCCATGCCTGATCTAATTCTTAATTAGACCGACCAGATAATCTAGTCCAAGTCAAGTTTTAAAACTAAGAATGCATTTGATCTGTTAAAAAATAAGTACTGAAAAGAATATCACAAGACATGACAAACAACACAAAGTAGAACAACACAAGATAAACTTTTATGGCATTGAACATTTTTTTGTATGTTTTTTGTGGACAAAAGACTATTTTGATATTTTAGACAATTTTTACTTGAGACAAAAAGTTTTGTTGTAGTTTAGCGAGAGACAAAAATTTCAGTTTTTGTTTGTCTTCTGCCTCCCAGATTGTCATGTCACTAAAACAGTTTTACAATCAAACACTATACAACTGAAATTTCATGTCTCGTCTTTTATTTTTTAGCAGATCAAACATACCCTATAATTTATACCACTCAACATTATACTAGAATATTACTCCCTCGTGAGGCTTTATTTAGAAATTGAATTTATGAAAAATCATATAATATGAACTTTTAATTTTATATTTGGTGGTTCACATTTGTTTAGGAAGAATATTTGTCATTGTTTTCAACTGATCTAGATGACTTGTATTTGAGTCATTTGAAAGAAGCGTAATTTTCAATTTTCTTACGTCAAATTCTTGTCTTAGGAGAATTTACTAGACTATATCAAGCTTTTTTGGTGGCGGAGTGACTGAAAGCTCAAAAGACTAATTTTTCCTTCAATTTTAATTCTTGATAGTCTAACCTCTTTGTTTGTATTGGCTATTACACCTTGCGATGTTTTCATCTCTGTTTTCACCTTCATTTTTAAACACTTGTAATATTTTTTATCCTCTTTTAGGCACATTTTATGCTTGATTGAGGTGTTTTTAAAATAAATAAATAATCTTTAAGGAATAATATGGATTTCAATAAACCTATTGTTAGTTAAATTTGTATCTTAATACTCGATGACTTAAGTGATCTCATAGTCAAGGCAAAATGAAATGTAATATAGTGATCAAAACATTCTATCCAGCACAAGATGTATTAGAGTAAAACAATAAGAGTTTAACAAAAAGTTACAGAACCATCATGATCAACAATAAATAGAAGAGAAAAGCTACATGGTAAAACTGATACACAACAGAATGATCAAACTGAAAAAAGTGATCTAATAAGTGGGAAGGATCAATTGAGGACAAACCAATCCAATCATAAAGAAGATACCAAAGACTACCAAAATGATGACAACACAAAAACAAATGTTCAACTATTTACAGCATACCACATCCACAATGTCGCGTCTGATTAAATTGTCTTTTGTTGAAAGACGATTATGGAAGAACCGCTAAATGAATAAATGCAAGAACAAACCTTAATTTATTTTTTTTACAAGAACAAATCTCAATCTTAATAGATGTAAGTTTTTTTTTTTTTTTTATCAAAAATAAATAAATAAATAAAGAAGATCGAAATTTTATATAAATATCTAGATCTTACTGAACTAAATATCTAGCCTTTCAATACATCCAGTCGGTCTTGAAAGTTTTTTGTCTCTTTTATTTTTGAAAGAAGTCGGTCATGTAAGTTGTAAGCTGAAATAAATTTTCTTTTCAAAAACAAAATGATATTCATTCATTCAAATCGAGAGATTACATAATTCAATACCGCTAAAAACATAAGGGATGAATCTGCGAACAAACTCGCAGCATCCAAGTTAATAGCATATAATGGCATAATGCCTACAAAAATATATGATAAAATTAAAGTGACCGGAATATCTATGGTCTCCGGATCTGCAACGTTGATGCCCAAATCTTTGATTGAACAATCGAATCTTTCAATATGAATCAAATGAACACCACAAGAAGACGAGAAATCAAACAACGCCGCACAAGACGACAAACAACAAACCACCACACTTAGATGATTAAATCACAAAGAAAAACCTAGATCTATGTGAAAATCACTTATTTAGATTGAAATAGTAAGAAAAAGATGAAGATGAATGATTTCAGGTCAAGAATTGATCCAAAACCACCCCTCAATGAAGAAAATGGAAGAGAAAACCTAGAGAGAGAAAACTAGGGCCAACTTGTTGGAGAGGGAGGGAAAGAGTATGTGTTTGACGTTTGTAAGCCGAAATAATAAAATTTGTTTTTGTTTGGAAGAGCCGAAATAATATAATTGACATTGGAGAAAAGTTCCAAATAAAAGATTTTTTTTTTTTTGACAAACTTAGCAAATATTTTTCTCATAAGGAGCTAATATTTTTTTTTTAAACAAATCAGAATTACTGCATTTCATTAAAGATCAAGGGATATAGTGTAGAAGAGGCTTCCTGAAAAGTATGGGGGTTAGGGTGTGATAAGGCAGCTCTAGCTATGTTATGGGCTACCTTATTTGCTTGCCTCCAAACAAACGACACTACGTAATCGAGATTACTATTTAAGAGGCTCTTACATTCAAAAACTAAATCACCAAATTCATTAGAGGGAATATTGCGAGCTAAAAGAGCATCCACCATAGTCTTACTATCCGTTTTAAAGGTAACATTGTGCATGCTATTGGAGATTGCCATTTTCAAAGAGTGAAGAAGGCCAAAAGATTCCGCTTCCAGGACTGATACAGATAAGTGGAGGTATTCAAATTTACCTATTAATGAAGCTCCTGTAGAGTCTCGAAAGCACAAGCTGTAAGCCATAGTTGTGTTATTGTTGAAGAGGGCGGCATCGACATTACATTTAATGTATCCTGACTGTGGCTTAGTCCATGCCGGTTGTTGATCTTGGGGAGTCATCGGATGCTTAGCTTTTTGCATGCAACTCCATTCATGTAGTACATCTTGAGCTCGGGTAATGATGGAGGTGGCTGAAGTATCAGTTGAATCCCAAAGCTTTGCGTTTTGACTCTTCTACAAGCTCCAAAGAGTCATAGCGACGACGAGTTTTTCTTGCTCCTTTGACCTAGTAAACAAATCGAACAACATGGTAGAGAAGTGATTAGCCTTAAGAAGTAGCTCATGAATAATGTTTCCAATACTAATTTTGTAATGTTTTTCTCATAAGGAGCTAATATTATATTTATACTATATATAAAAAAACAACTTCTCTCAGTTTTTTTGAGTTGACCTTTTCTCTTTTAAAAAATACCGTCAATTTTCAATACAAATAACACATGTAACAAATAGATAAAAATAATTTAAATATTAAAAAATATGTAACAGACACGATATGCATATATATGTCTGATTTTTTTCTTTTACTATTTGAAAAGTGTAACAAACTAGATGAATATATTTATACTTACTTTTTCATTATCCCAATTATACCCTTAAACAATTTTTTATATAATAAAGATTGTTGTTAATGTCATTAAAAAAAAGAAATTAGATTATACTTTTTTTTATATTGTTGGTGTCATTGAAATAGATAATTATGGTTAGTTTGGTTTATTATAACTTAAAAGCAACAAACATTTATATTTTTAGTTTCAATCAAAATCAAAATTTCATAAAAAAATGTTGTTCATAATTTTCAAACGTTAACGTAATAAAAATAGCGGAAAGACGAACACGTGCGTGTCCGTCTTTTCGCTGCTATATATGCAGTATTGCTTCAAATATATGTATTGTTTCGGAATTTCTTTTCTAGGTGTGACTAACACATTTGTACGCATGCATTCATAAAACTTTGTCATATTTCTGTAGAGAATATTCTAGTTAGAAGAATCACATCCTCTTTTTTTGTTTCTTTCTAGTACCATCCTCTTAATTCTTTTTGGTGGCCAAAAATTTAACTCTTAAAGTAAATTTGTAGGGTGTTTACGTAAAAAAAAAAAACTCAACCAGGGCATATATGTATTTGTTTTTGGTTCTAGGGGCGCAAAAAAAAACTCATGTTCGAACCTCGTTCAATGTCTCTCTCAATCGAACTAAGCTCAAGAGGACATCGTATCCTCTTTACTAATTGTTTTATTATTTATTTGAAAGAATTGTTCAATATAATACATTGATATGCCTAAAGCCTTGATTTATATTCCATATACTCTAATTAGAATTGCTGTGTGTTTGTTTCAAGTTATATTTGTAGATTTCTGGGAATAAAATCATAAAAATGCATAAGCCTATGTTTGTTACAAGTTTACTAAATTTTATTTCCGGGTATAAAATGTTCCTGGAAATAGAAAAATTTTCCCAAAGAAAAGGATGAGAATAAATTTCTCATGGAGATGAGAATAAATTCATAAATAGTTATCTATTATAATCCCTATTTTTATGGTTCCTAGGAATATTATAAAGTTAACCAAACATGTTTTTCCTAAATACCTTGGAATAAATTTGGTAAACTTAAAACAAACACACCCTTGAAGAATAAATTCCACCACTTAATGTAACCACCCATGATCGAAACGTGCCAACCCAAAATCACGAAAAGGACCATTGCATCTGCTCTGATAAATCTGTTATTCCTCACAAAGATTACACTTAATTGAAGATCCAAAGTTATACCGAATTAGAAGCTTAATTAGATGGATATATTTGTTAAAGATGCAAAATAAGCTCAACTGAATATTTGTTCTTTGACAAATATACTACACTTGTTTTGCACCCCTTCACCTTTCCAATTGCTAAAGTGGTTACCATCCTAACACACTCCACTATCCCACTATTGCCAATCGGAATCAAACATATTCACTGTACATAACTTGTTGTCTTTTGATTATATACCGAGATTTTCTTTTCTTACCCTATTTATTTGTCACACGTCTTTCAAAATTCTCAAATCGCCCATAGATTATATAATCCAAAACTTATTTGTGCTATTTTAGGTTATATACTCCGAATACTATATATATATATAATTGTAAATAGATCATCTAAGGGCATTTGACACGTTTCAGATTATATAATCAAATCATACAAAATAGAAAAACTACAATTAAATCAAATTCTACAAAAACAACATAAATTAATAATAACAATTTCAACAACATAATTTCAACAAGATAATTCTACAACAACGTCAAACAACATAATCAAACACAAACAAGATCATGTATCAACCAAACTAAATTCTTCATTTGGCCTATCCATGCAATGATTTCTTCATATTCCTGGCCTAATTAAACCTTCGCAAATATCATGAGAAGATTTAACTAAAGAAGCGATTAACTCGATCGACCCCATTGAACTATAGTGATCAAATATAGAGAACATTGTTCTCACGTCGTCGTTGTTTCAGTGCTTCATTTGGGTGAATCAAGTGCGTCCATCTAAATCAATTGACAGGGGACGATACTCAATTGTGTCCACCTTTCTTTTGTCTATGTGGTTGAGATGACCATTAATGTGATGTTGTTGATCCTTCAAGTCAGATAGTCTGACATCAATGTGACCCTAAATAGATTATGTTTCCCTGTATTGTAGTAAACTACAACTAACTTAGTATTTATATATATTGAATAAGTGTTCATGATTCTATGATGTGCTTTTCAAATAAATCAAACATGTCAATTTATAGAAGACTTTGTTTGTCGTGGACCACAAATAGTATCGGTGCAATGTGGACCGCAAAAAATCATGTATTTGACTGGTTCGGCCGTTCGGGTTATATAACCTGAAATATGCCAAACCCTCTAAAACACATATTTTAACAGAGTTTGGAAACATTTCAATTTATATAATCCAAACCAATACTGGTATTGCGTTCATATTATATAATATGAAGCAGTTCAAAATTTTGACAGTGGCTTGGTCAACAATTCTTTGGAAGGTAAGATGATTTTGGGTCAAAATGTGGTGTTTTACATGTTTGGATTGACCGACGAGACATTCTTTTTTGCCTATAAATACCCCTCATTTCTTCTATTTTCTTCATGCTAAAACTAATCTTCATTCTTCCCTTTTATTTATTTCTTTTCTTTTGGGACATTGATGATGTCAATGTTTCACTATTGACCTTTCATAGGAAGGTCAACATAGACCTTGTATCATCTTGTGGGGTCGGTATGAATGGTTTAAGTCATAGTTTTAAAACTTGGCTCGGACCGGCCAGTCGGACCATGAACCGGTGGGTAGGCCGGTTCGAGCCAACGTTTGGATCGGTCATGCAGTTAACTCGGTAGGAACCGGTCAAAACCGGTGACTCGGCCGAGTTGTGGGTCAGACCGGTTCTCCATTTTTTATTTTTATTTTGCTTTTAGCTTTACAAAAACGACGTTGTTTTGGATTTTTCAATTAAAAAAAAGAAAAAACTGGAATTAGAAAGGTCAAAAAAGGATAGAAAGACTCCAAAACCTCACTCCCTCCATTCACTCCTATGTTTTCATGTTTTTTTTAAAATTATTATTGTTGGCTGTTGCTGATAACAATAATAATTATATAAATTTAATCCGATTCAATCCGATTAAATTTATAATAATTAACCTATGAAATTATTATTGTTGGATAGATTTTTTTATTTTACAGGTGTCATTATTTTAGTTTTTAAATTGATCGAGTCAATCCGATTTAATCCGGTTAAATAACTATATAAATTTAATCTAAGACCGAGTCATCTAACCGAGTCATCAGAGTGGTTCCGGTTCAGTCATGCGGTTCGATCAATGACTCAGTGGTTCGACCATTAACCCAGTGACCCAGTACCCCTGCCTAGTCGATGACCGAGCCGAGTTTTAAAACTATGGTTTAAGTGGGTTGTCCCAGATCAACTTGTATGTATTTTAGATTGGTTTGGATATGAGATTGTTCATATCAGTTTGCACCTTCTCTTGCTCCAACATCTTGTGTTCCCATATACTTTGGACTACGCATGAGAGAGATGCCAAACCTTCTCCTCATTCTCCTCCATCTTCTTGTACTACGAATATAACTTTAGGTGTCAAAAAATTTATACTAATTAGCTATGTTAATGTAAATGCATTAAAATTTTATGTTCAATTAATAATATGCGTTGAATTATTAAATTTCGCTGCCAATTTATATTATGTCACTTTGAATTATGCCATTTTAATTTATGTTATTTTAATAAATTAAGTTGAATCAGATCATAGATAAGTAAACACAAATCAGATTTTATACTAAAAGACAATTTCAAATACGCTTCGGATATAAAATCCAAACGAAAATAAAATAGTCAATTTGAAGGGTGCGTGAGAATTACTTTAGGTGAGAAAAGAAATTCTCTTGTATATTTGCCTCCACATAAAGTATAAACGATCTACACACAAAAAGAGTCCATGTATCATAGTAAAGGCCCAATTTGAAAACGACACTGTTTGAGCAAAAATCTAATTTTCCGTCCAAATAATGATTTTTTTTTTTGAAAAAACCGTCCAAATAATGATTTATACTAATTAAATTTTTTTTTAAAGAAAATATATTAATTATACTTTTTATTTAGAAAGTAAGCCTTCATTTTTCCAAAGTAATTTCGTCAAAAGAATGTCCAAAATAATGTAATTACTATTATAATGCGTGAAATACCAAGTTTTTCATAGGGAGAAATCCGTGAAATACCGAGTATTTTACATAGGGGACCCCTTTACATAATTGTATTTTTTTTTGGATTAATAAGAAGATTCAAGGTTAAATTACATAAGAGGTATTTAAGTTATTTAATTGTAACAAATTTGTTTTAAAGTTTTTTTCTTCGTCGTGTCACTTAGATACTTTAAGTTGATTAATTGTGACAAGTTAGACATTTAAGTTATTTAATTGTAACAATTCGAAGTATTTCAGATCTTAAAAATGTAAGTTATTTAAGGCATAAAAGTTCCAATTAAATCACTTAAAGGAGTAAGTGTTACAAAAAAAATACTTAAAGACTAACTTATTAAATTAAATAACTTAAAATGTTAGTGATACAAGGAAAAAAACTTAAAAATCAACTTATTACAATTAAATAACTTAAAATCTCCTGTGTAATTTAACCGAACATTCAATACAAATTTGGGACTGGATAGGCTGGGGAACATTCTCAATCCAGAACCTATTCCTAAAACTATGGGCTAGTCATGAATATTTCAACTCATCATCAATCTAGTCGAGTTTGAAGAATATGTTTCTTTTTGGTGAATGATCATAGTATTTCTCAAATCGGAAATGGCTTACCTACTTATTTTTGGGATGACAATTAACTTGGTTACAAGTTAAGGGACTTAAACTTGTAGCCTCTCCCTGCGCATATATCTCATTTGGTGAATGTTAAAGTTACAGATGTTATTCATATCAGGTTTCGACATTACCTGATTTCCAGGAATTACTTATGAATTATGATATTCATGCCACCCTTTTGCCTTTATTGTGAGAACAAGATGAGTTAATTTGGAGAGATTCTAATTATAGTGAAATGAGTTTTAAAGATGCTTACCATTATGATATTATCATCGACAAGACCGTCCCTATGATTGTGGTGACATCTTTAGATACCACCTTAATACTTTTTTTGGTGTATTTTCAACTAATATTAATGTTACAACTTCTCTTTTTGCTAAAACTTTTATGGTAATTTATACTATTGAATTTGCTAGGTTGGACAAATATATGGCTTGAGTTTGATTCCCTCCTCAAGGTTCTAGGTTTTATTAATGTGAATTTGGTTCCTTTGAAGTTTAAGGTCAAATGGAAGAATTGCCTTCTTATAATTAGAAATTTTCGTTTTAGATTTTCTCATATCTATAGAGAGAGGAATACTTGTGCAGATAGACAAGCTGATGACTGCTCTTTTTGTTGATGATTTAGTCTGGCAGGATCAATTATCTAGTTGAGGGATCATCCGTGGTAGTGGTTGTTTGGGTTTTGCTTGATATCCGTTTAGGATATTTCTCTATTTTGTTCTAGTTTTGTGCTCGCATTGTATGTATCGTTTATTAAAGTTTGATTATGTGGTTATATTGCGCCATGTTCATTGCCCCTATCTTATATTCTCTATTTATTTCAATCTAATTTTGTTTTTACTTAAAAAAATGTGAATACAAAATTGTGACATTAAACGAGTTCAATTTTTTTAAATACCCAAAGTATTTAAAAACTTTAGTAATGGAGAGAATTATACGAGAGAGAAGTTCAAATGAGCAAACCTCAATTACTATGGATATTGCATTGTATATGCAGAGATCTACTTTCAAACTCCAGACTCCCCACTCATTCATCTTAATATATGAAGAGATCAAAGTTCAAACTCCAGATTTTCCACTTATTCATCTTAAAACTTAAATTCTAACCATTTCACTACGTAACAAAAAGAAAATAAGAGGAAAAATAGAGTATGTGTCGGTAAAAATCAAATAATATCTATTTTACCCAAATTGAAGTTATATGTTGTTCTAGCTAATTTTACCCAAATTTAAGTTATATTTTATGCAATATTTATAATTCTACCTCAATAGTTCTTTGACAAGAACTTACGGAGTATTTTATGTTAAAATTATTAGAGTTTATCTTTAAAGGTTTTTTTTAAGAAATTATCTTTAAAGATCTGAAAATGATAGAAAGAACATGAAAATAATTTGTTGTAATATAGTTGGAGAACTATAACCTTTCAAATATTGATTGAATTACTTCACTAAAAAGGATGTATTTTATTTTAAAATAAAATGCAGCCTTTGGCTTGTTCTTAATTACTGCAAATTAGTAAGGATAAAAGGCCATTGCATATATTGGATTTAGAATAGCCATCCGAGATAACCAAACAACATGCTTTGTAAAAATTGTTTAGCAAAGAAAAATAAAAATTTTGGCGTAAAACACCCGGGTATTCGCACTCTTTTTATTTATTTATCTATCTATCTATGCAAATTGGTTGAATTTCAATCTATTTTAAGGAACATATCCTTTGCAGTGAGTTCGGTGGGATCTCAACTACTCGTTTGACTCTATTGGACATGTCAGAATTATTAAAAAACAATTGGACAATGAGATTTCCACTACACTTGGTCAAGTGAAAAAGCTATGGGAGAAAATCCGAATATTATAATTCTTAAAATGGTGCCCAATCACTAATTTTAAAATTTTGTAATAATAGTATTAAATATCTGTACAAATACTTTTTTTTGCAAGATATGTACAAAATACTTATTATTTAGTATATGTTAAAATTCTCTTATAAAGCTAATTATATAGTTTAAAATAAAAAAAAAAACATAAAATAGACAAACTAATTTATAAGTTGATGATGTAAACCCCTCAAAAAACGAAGTTGATGATATAAAATAAAATAAAATAAAATAGTCAAACTAATTTATAAGTTGTTTGAGAGTAAAATTAATTTTTAAGTTGATGATATAAACCCCTCAAAATATTAAATGTCAAATACTACGTGAATAACCAAATTGGTGTGCTTCCAAAGTGGTAACAAGATTTGAACTTTATGAATCCAATCCTTGATTTATGAATATGAAAATTCACTATTTTCTTTGGATATGAACGAGTAGAGACTAATATTTTAAATTGAATAAGAGTGTATTAGCTGACAAAATTTCACTATTTGAAGTTGCACGTAAGAGTGTATCTTAAAAAAAAATAATATTGCATCAATAATCATTCTAAACATTCTTTTGGAAGAATGTTATAGACAATTTTAAATTTTAGTTCGCATTTACAACGGCAGTTGCAACATTGCTATTGTGGTAGCCTTTGCAACGAGATTGTAGTACAATTGTAGTGCGATCTTCAATCTCGTGTAAGGTCGTATCAATAGATTTCGACCATATTTGTTTAAATCTTCTAAAAATTTGAATCTTCTTATAACTAATAAAAACTCTTAGCTATATGAATATTCACGAAGCAAATTAAGACTATATTATGATGGGTGAGTAGTTTAGTCGCACCACTTTATAAACTTGGTAAATTTTTGAATTATTTTATCATTTTATGTCGCAATGTACGTCACAACAAGGTCGATGATAGGAAACCCATCGAGTTCAAACAACCGTAATTTAAAACCACACTATACATTTTTTGGTTACAAAAACCATGTTATACTATTAATTATTAAATCTTATGATTACGTGATTGTTTGTCACATTCAATAAAAAATTCAGATAATATTAAAACAATTTTATTTTTACTATTTATGCAAGAGTCACTTTATTACTATTTTAGACAAACAAATATACAATATTTATTGTAAAAAAATACAGTATTTAAATTTCTTGCCCCTACCCATTTTCCTACATGCATCACTACTAGAAAAGCCACCAAGATATTCAAAGAATAAGAAAGCAACAAGAGATAATAAGAAGAAACAATGGTAGAGGATAGAAAAATTGGTGTGGCAATAGATTTTTCCAAGAACAGTAAAAATGCTCTCAAATGGGCCATTGTAAATATGGCTGATAAAGGTGACACATTTTACCTCATCCACATCAACTCCAATTCTTCTGATGAGTCTCGTAACAAGCAGTTTGCAAAAACTGGTTCTCGTGAGTCCTTTTTATTATTTATTTATTTAAATAATTCATTTGTTTTCTTATAAATTTATCTGATCTTTTTTGTTTTTATATGATTATTTTAGATTAGGATATTAATTTTTCTTCTGTTCTTTTTGCAGCTCTTATTTCTTTGGAAGAGTTAAAAGAGGTAGAGGTTATGTGCAAATATGGCGTGCAAACTGATGTTGAGGTTCTTGATATGCTTGATACTCTTGCCACACAGAAGGAGGTTTATTTACTTTCTTTTCACTTCTCTGTTTACATTCGTTTTATGCACATGAGGTGTGTGACAATTTAGAAAAATGTTTCATTAAACTTTTCTTTTTTATTTTCAAAACACCTTAGACATTTTTAAACACACCTCGTACATTTCTAAGAGTGTTAAAGACGTGTTAAATCATCAATAATAAAATAGTTGAAGAGGTAAAAAGATTTAAATTCCTTAAGCAAGTGGTCACAAGTTCCATCTCTAACATTTATGTACGGAGAACATTAGATTGAGATGGGAGAACCCACCTTATTTGCCTCACACATTCTTTGACGAGGTTATTCACCAATAAATGATGGTGGAAAAGCCTGTACATTTACATGGTAAAAAAAACAAAAGATGTTTCGTAGATTTTTTATAGTAGAAAAATGGATGAAAGTAAAAACTATTATATATTGATTTATAATTTAGATATTTTATGAATAATTTTCATATTTGATTTAATTATAATAAATAAATTTAATCAAAATCAATGTCTAATAGGATACTTAGAATAATGAGCACTAATATGGTGACTCATCTAGTTTTAAAAACAAGTATGACTCATCTTAATTTCGAAGGATCTAGTATGCATTTTGTTAGAGAGTATTATTAAGTATGTTAGGTTGCAGTTATGAATTTGCCTATATAAGCATTATATGACCTCATAATGGAATCAATGAAAAATACAATGATTTCCTTTTCTTTTATCTCTAGCTTCTCTATCTAATTTCTTGAGTCCGACCCCTACTCAAATTGGGTCGTATCAATGTCCAATGTTTTGTACATTAACATATTGAAGTGTCTTATCAGATGTTTGTATCAGAGTTGATGATTCATAGGTTAGGACATAAAAATGCATAGTATTGTGACCTCGATCACAGTTTCTGATCTTAATTCCAAAACCTTGCTCTAGAGTCTAGTTTTCAAGGTTGCCCATATATATATTTTTTTATCCTTGTGAGATTGTATTTTATAGGTGAGCGTTGTTGCAAAACTGTACTGGGGTGATGCAAGACAGAAACTTATGGACTCTATTGAAGATCTAAAGCTAGATGCTCTGGTTTTGGGAAGCAGAGGCCTTAGCACAATCAAAAGGTTCATATTTATTTATAGTCTCATAATTTTATTTTTTGCTGGTATTGATTACTTGGGTGAATAACTGGTATTTTGGGTTTGAGGTTTGAAGAAATTTTGAAAACAAATGGTTCTATTTATGTTTGGGAAACATATAATTTACAACTGTTTTTCTTTGAAAAAAGGAACTCTTATTTTTCCTAAAATCTCTTTTTGAAATGTATTCCCTCCGGTTATGTTTATAAGAAACAATTAACTTTTTAGATACATTGATTAATTTATGTATCTGAACTAAATTAGTTCAGATACATAAATTATTCAATGTATCGAAAAAGTCAATTTTTTTTTATAAATAAGACTGAAGGAAGTATAATGGTATCGATGATTGTATAATGCTATTGTTGATTTTTACCACGATATAATTGTATGGACCTCATGGTAACTTATGCAGTTGTTTATGATCATTCCTGAATTATTCATTGTTGGGGGTGAGGGCCATTTTTGTATGTTTTTTTTTTTTAATATCAAAACTAGTATAGTAGGTATGTTAATCTATTGTCAAAATAAAAAGTATGTTGATCTATATTTATTGTGATATTTTCCTTTTGGACATGTTTCTGTAAAAAATACAGGATACTACTGGGAAGTGTAAGCAACTTTGTGATGGTTCACTCTCCATGCCCAGTGACTATTGTGAAGTATTATTCAAGCAGCAGCAGCAGCTACTAGCTGATCCTTTGGGAATTATAATGGAGTTAATTACTGTTCTAAATATCAGTCCTTAGCTTATTGAAGGAATAATGTAATTGAAGTGCTATATTACTTTGGCCATGTACATTTATTTCTAGTAATCATGTCTGTTGTTATTAAAAAAAAGTAATGATAATTGTAAACTGTCATGTAAAATATGAATAAATTATATTAATATTTATTGAATATCCATGATAAATTATAAACATGTTGAGGTATTCATTGTTGATTTTTCTTTGATAATTATAATCCTTTATATATATATATATATATATGGGTGTTGCTAACCAGTGCTCCGGGACATTGGTTAAGGAACAATAAAATTAATGGATTCCACTTAATTTACTTCAATTATAATGAAAAGATAGTCAACTTAATTAAAATAAACGCTGCAATTAATACTGTTAATTACAATGATGATCCTTCTACACACAGCACGCGTTACCTTTTCGTGAATTTTTTTAATCACTTTTTTTCTTTCAAACGAATTCACGGGAAAGCCTATACCCAAATCAGTTTTTTTCTTCCATGAATTATTTTCTTTTGGTGAAAAAATCTATTGTTTTTTTTTTTAAATTATTAAAAGTTGTAGAAATATGGTACTGAAATAGCCGTTGGTAGTCATATGGATGTGTAAACAGATGGAAAGGATGAGCGTGTGTAGTAATAGAAGTACCTTTGAGAATTGAGAGAGTATTGAATAGAGTTTTTATTAATCTTAATTAGTTGACTTGTTTTACACTTTGATTGTGGTAAAATATATGGAACCCATCAATTAATTGTTTCTTGATCAGTGCCCCAGAAACATCGGTTAGCATTGCCTTATATATTTTAAAATGAGCTAGAGAGTTTATTTAAAACCTGTCTAATAATCTATATCAACAACATAAATTGCTAGAAAAATAGAATGTCGCACATTTATAAAGTTTAAAAGTAATCTTAGAGCATCCGCATTCATGCTACTTAATTGGGTGGTATAAATGAACCCCACCTAATATATACTACTCCACACTCCAATTATTTAAACTACTTAACTATCTCCGTGAGCTTATCTCAGTTGGTAATGACAATGTATAATATATGCAAGGTCTGAGGTTTGAATCCCAAACACCACAAAAAAGCTACTTAACTATATATTTTCCAAATATCCATACCACTTGTAACACCTCGTTTTCCCAACAATGTAAATAATACACTTAAATCAGAGTATTCGGCGTAAAACGGAATGCCACACTACATTTCAAGTATAAATAGAGTAAAGTTACTATTTATTAAAACCACTTTAACAAAACATCGCAGCGGAAAATTTAGTTCATTATTCAACAACTTTGGCACTACGGCCTCAACATAACAATTCTAATGAAAATCTCAATTCAAAAGGTTCAACAACTTAGTTCAAAAATAATACGCAACAGTGGAAACAAAACAAAACATCCCCATCCCGTTACGTATCAGAGCAACCCTAAGACGACGCACGAGAGAGTCAACTCACATCAGCAGCTAATCCTGGTTATCTGCATGTTACCCACGTAGAGGCAACATTCAAACAGAAGGGGTGAGATTTCACATTCAATAATAATAAGCATATAATTCATCAGTGAAATTTAACAACATAAACAACTTTAACTAAGCAATAATGATACTTCACGTATTGTTCAAATATTTCTACTTGGCATTTAGAACAACTACAACAGCTCGACGACGACGCGACAATGCAAGACACAACAACAACTTGACTATGCAGTATGCATGTGGTACCAATCAACGTGTTAGAGCATAGACTCTCAATTCAACGTGTAGAGCAATGGCTCTTAAAATCAACGTGTGGAGCATCAACTCCTAAATCAACGTGTAGAGCATAAGCCCTCAAATCAACGTGGTTTGAATGATTACATTCAACAGGGCATGAGCCCCCAACTTTATATGAGTATGCATGGACTTAACAACTTATTCACAACAACGTACAACTTCAACGACTTGACAACATCGACGACAACGACAACAACAACTCAACAATGACTCCACAATATAACCTATAATTAATCATCATTCAATGAGCAACATTATGTAACATCATATTACTCAACATGAGCATTCATATAATAATTTATCAATGTGTACATTCATATGACAATCCATAACTCAAATTATTCATGTTAAACAAATCCTTTTGACACTGACAGTATCACCTAAGACCTTCAAGTACACACCAAAGGCTAATCCAGAACAGGAGCACATGGAAACGACACTAGAACATGAAAAAGGTGCACTACTACTGAACAACTCGCATCGCAGGCGGCTTACTCGCAGTGGCGAGCTAGGTTACTCGTAGTGGCGAGCTAAAGACGAGCAAACACTGCTCTCTGTTACACAATCGTTCACCGTGGCGAGTGGATGGCGAGCAAACACTGCTTTCTGTCACGTTGTAGCTCGCCGTGGCGAGCAGACTACTCGCAGTGGCGAACTGTGACAGGTTTATGTCGGGAAGTGCGATTTTTCACCCCAAAAACCCAATTTTCATCCAACCCAGTCCCAAATTTGATAGGAAACTCAACCTGTGATGATTCTATAATCTGAACATCTATTATACACAATTCTATGGACTTTCTACATTGTTAACAACCAATTCTACATGTTCCATCATCAATTCCAATTTCAAACCCTAATCCTCAAATTCACAAGAACAACAACAAAACTACATGTTAAATTCAGTTTCAGAATTACATAACCTAATATTAGAGAATGTTAGTCTCACCCTTACCTTAGATTGGTGATTGCAAGACTCTACAAGTTCTCCCTTCTCTTGGTTCTCTTCTCCTCTTTCTCCCAAAGAATTTTAGCAAAACCTAATTTGTGTCTGACTCTTGCTTTTCTATTTATCTCAACAAATTTTCTACTTAATACCACCTAATTCTAATTAATTCTAATTCAGCCCCTCTCAAGTCTTATTATTTTAATTTCCAACCCATCCTACTAAATAATAAAATAAAGTCACTTAATAAAATATTAGTACACACAACATGACACTTATCCACATAAATCAACATAAATCAACGCAAATCATATAAAAAACTCTAAACTCAACTAAAATAATCAAATAACTAAATGGGGCGTTACACCACTCATCCAAAATTTTATAAAGGGTCCCACTAATCCCACAATATATTACAAATTTATATCCTACATTAATTTAAAATAACCTTTGCGCAAATACGAACCTATTAATTAAAAAAGAATCTCAGAAGTAAGAAAAGGCTGACAATTGCATGTAAGGATACATTGACATAAAGACATTGGTTATTGTGTAGCCACGACAATATACATGCGATATTGATGCTTTTAGTGCATTTCCGTAACATTTGAATTCTTTATTCAACTCGTTAATGCATGAATTCAATGTAACAGATGGAGTAATTTTTTAAGAGTTGTTGGGCTGGAGTGCATGAGTGCTTATCAAACATTAAAATTAAAAATGAAATGAATATGTGATATGCACACGGAGTACGAGATGCTCAGTAGCCAAATAAAAAAAATTACAATTTGTTGTGTGAATTAGGGGTAACAAAGTGATCCACCAAATCCATATCCATCCAATTCATCAACTACAAAATCCATCTAATCCATCCACCGAACAATTTTTTTTTAACGGACTCGATTCAATTCAATCCATCTATTTAAATTTATGGATGAATTCAATCCATCCAACTTATTTTTAAAATCCGATGAATTAATTGAAAAAAAAGTCATAATAAACTATTTTTCATTAAGTTCATTTGAAAAAAAATGATATTTAGCCCAAGCCCAAATAAATTTTATTTAAAATTATAATATTAATTAGTGGTGTTTGCCCGACAACCACCACTGTCATCGGCCCTCTGCCATGAGGCGCTGCCAGACCACCGAATCTCCGTCGTGGATGACTGAAAAATTGATCAGTAAACCACCGTGCACGGCCGTGAATTCGACAAATCACCGCCATGGTCAATGCTGACAACGACCGTTGACCACCAACAGGCAGCAGCCACCACATCACGTTTTTAATTATTTAATTAATATTATGTAATATTTTTTTAATTATTAATTCATTGAGCTTATGTATAGAAAAAACTCATTGGGCTAAATAGAAAAATTAGCATTAGACCTTGTTACATAAAATTTGTTTGGACATGTATCAAATTAATAATACAGTAGGTTATTACCTCACCCCTTTCAAATCAAATACAATAGGTTATTAAATTTTTTTTTTTTTAGTGAGTAGGTTATTAAATTAATGTGGAGTGGGTTATTAAATTAATTTAAGAAGAAAAAAAAAATACACTTCAAAATATGGATCAGATGAACATCCATCACATCCATCAATTAATAATCTAATAATAGATTGATCGAATGAATTTTATATTTAATGGTTTGGATTATAAGGATTTTTTTGAATTTTTTTTAGTGAATTTTAATGAATTAATAAATTGTTTTGATCAACCATTAAGATCTATCTATTTAGCCAACCCTAGTGGAAATACAACCAATGATCATCTACCACATATATACAAAGAGCTGCTTCTATCTATTTTTTGGCAAATTCTATGGTACACCCAAAGATTTGAGTGTCTTGGTACACCAAATCATTAAATTAATAGTTAAATGTGTAATTTTTTGAAGAGAAAAATTATTTTTTATCACCTATAATTATAATAATTAAATCTTATTTATCAAAAACGTCGACGAAATAAAATTTAATTTT